>ERZ772960.1533-NODE-1533-length-18264-cov-7.795321_pt1 | contig 18264 bp, 16 predicted proteins | sample MGYA00580678_ERZ772960 | MGnify/ENA primary metagenome ERZ772960 (study PRJEB29015, sample SAMEA2737930) | human oral metagenome | biome: human oral; feature: human-associated habitat; material: dental | place: China | collected 2059 ... | reverse complement strand
CTCCGACGAAGCTGAGCAGAACAAGCGCAAAATATGGATTGAGTTTTGTCTGACCGAGAAGATATTGCAAAAGGCGCAGCAGCACCCCCACGATGCCCGCACATACAGCATCCTCAAGCCGCCCTCCGAAGAACGCTGAGAAGCTCGCGGCAATCAGTGCCCAGTAGAACAAGGAGGCCTTGAGCGAGATCTCCTCCATCGTGTCGATCTCCCGAATGCGCTGCTTAATCTCATCCGAGGTCATGGGATGGGCGCAGATCTCACGCGAAAGCTGATTCAGTGCCTTGAGCCGCTGAAAGTCGAAGTTCTGCCCGGGCACACGGCGCATCTGCGTAAGCACGCCGATGTCCTCTCCACGCAGCGTCACAACAATGCTGGTTGTAATGACCATCACATCCACATGACGCACGCCGTACGCACGGCAGATAAAATTGATCGTACGCTCCACGCGACTGACCTCGGCACCCGTCACAAGCATACGCTGACCGATGTCGATGGCGCGTTCAAGGATATTATTGATGTTGATTCGTGCTGTTTCATTTACCATAATGAACATAGTTATAGCATGACTTAGTGTATTTGTCACCTCTATTCGGAGAAAATCAAGCGTTTCATAGCTACAAAAAATGCAGCTGGTGATACAGCTGCATTCATTAGGTGTCTTATCCCTGACTTGCTTTTTTCTTTTCGCGTTCGTTAACGATATGATTGTAAATCAGAACAAAGATCAACAATCCACCCCAGATGATCTGGCGGTAGAAATTTGAGATACTCTCATACATATTGAGCCAACTCGAGATCATCTGTACAATCAGAACGGCAACGATGACGCCTTTCATATTCCCCTTACCGCCATAGGGATCAACTCCTCCAAGCACAGCAATCAGAATAGCCTCCATCAGATAGGATGCACCGTAGTCCGCCTTTGCCGAGTTGAATCGTCCCAACATGATGAGACCTGCGGCAGCGCTCAGCACACCGCTTATCATATAGTTCGCCAGATAGAGCCGTACATTATTGAACCCAGAGAATGCAGATGCCTTGACACTTGTGCCGAGCATGCGAAGTTTGTACCCGAGCGTCGTACGCTCCATGATGAAGGCAGCCGCAGCAGCAAACACAATGAAGATAATCAACGGCATGGGAATGCCAAGAATCTTTGCTGACATTGTGCCTGCGATCTGCGGAGGCAGTCCACCAAGCGTACTCCCGTTCGTCAGAACAATCGCTGTCCCCATAAAGAGTGCCTGTGTGCCCAATGTTGCCAGAATCGGCGTGATACCGACCGATCCAATGAGAAATCCATTCAGTGCACCGCAGAGCATACCAAACAGCAATGCACCGAGAAAGGAAAAAAGAATGATTGTAACAACCGTCCCCTCCGGTGTCTCGGGGGTGATCAATACCGGTAGCACCTTTGCCACCAGAACAGCCGAGAGATTCGCCACGGCGACAACACTGAGGTCAATTCCTGCCGTATAGAGCGTAAACGCCATCGCAATGGCGAGCAGCCCGAATTCCGGGAACTGCTTTCCCATAGACTGGAAGTTCGACACGCTGAGGAAGAGTGATCCCTTCAGAATAGAGCAGAAGACAAACACGGCCAGAAATACAATAAGCATCCGCATGAGATTCTTATCCCTTTGAAAGAGCTGTTGTAGTGTCTCCATCATTGTTTCCCTCCCTCTTCCTCAGATACTTGAACCGTGAGTTTGCGCGCATTTCGTTTCATCTGCACTGCAGAAATGGCTGTACCAATGATAATGACCGCACCCGTAAAAACCTTTTGCCATGTGGTCGAAATATCGAGGAGGATGAGGCTGTTGTCCATCACGGTCAGAAGCGCCATACCGAGGAGTGCGCCTCCTACGGTTCCCTTGCCGCCCTCCATCCGCACACCGCCAAGCACGCAGGCAGCGATGACGGTCAGCTCAAGCCCCTCGAGATTATTCGGATGAACGGCGAGTAGCATAGTAGAGCGCAGGACGCCAATGAGTCCTGCCATACAGCCGGAAAAGGCGTAGATGAAGACAATGGTCTTGAATACATGGAATCCTGCACGCTGCGCAGCTTTCTCGTCCCCTCCAATCGCATAGATGCCCCTGCCGAGCATGGTGCGATTCAGAATGAACCATCCGACAAAAATCAGAACCAGCATGAGGATGATGCCAACCGGCATATCCGAGGTCAGTCCCGAGACGGGATTCGTTACCGAAAACAGTTTCGTCTGTCCAAGCTCGTACAGAGGCGCACAGAGCGGATACTCTCTGGACTTAAAGATCCCCTGCATGATACCAAAGCAGATGCTGCTCGTCCCAAGCGTCACAATCAGCGCTGGAAAACGAAAACGCGCGATGATGTAGCCGTTAACCAAACCAACAGCAAGACCGATGAGCATGGCCGCCGCAAAGAAGAGCAGCGGGTTGTCCGTTACCTGCTCCATGCGTGAACAGACAATGAACATCGACATGGAGGCGATGGCTGGGAAGGAGACATCCACGCCGCCCGTAATAATCACGAACATCTCACCGATGCAGAACATGGCGGGCACAGAGAAGGCGCGCAGAAGATCCACCGCATTGTTGCCGGTAAAGAACTGACCACTTTTCGCCTGAATCATGAAGCAGAGGAGCAGAAGTACGATGCCGATATAGAATTCCGTTGAGGTGAACAATCTCTTTTTCATGCGGCATCCCCTCCTTGGTGGGCAAGTTCTGCGAGCGTACTCTCTGCGAGCCCGTCTGTGGATAGAGACGCAACAAGGCGTCCCTGCCGCATCACCATCACCCGATTGCAGTTGGTCAGCACCTCCGGCAGATCATCCGAAATGATGAGTACGGTGAGCCCCTCCTGCGCGAGCTTGCGGACACGCTCATAGATATCGAATTTCGCACCAATGTCAACGCCGACAGTCGGGCCATTGAGGATCAGCACATTGAGATCAAGGGACAACCATTTCGCGAGTACACATTTCTGCTGGTTGCCGCCCGAGAGCGTGCCGACCTGATCCTCAACATCGTGCAGCGCGATAGACAGTTCCTTCTCCCAGTAGTGTGCCATTTCATCTATTTTATGCCGATTGATTGCACCTAGGAAATTTGCGTAGTTGCTCCATTTCTCGGCAGAGATATTGTCTGCAATTGACTGGCTCAGAAAGAGCCCCTCTGTGACACGATCCGGCGGCAGGTATCCAATGCCGTTTTCGATGGCATCACGAATGCAGGAGAGCTGAACGGGATTCCCGTTGATCTTAATCTCACCGCTCTGCGGCTGATAGCAGCCGAACAGTGCCTCGGCAAGCTCTGTGCGGCCGGATCCAAGCAGTCCCGTGATGCCGACGATCTCACCTTTTTTGAGATGAAAGCTCACATCTTGGAACCCGTTCTCAAGGCACAGATCCTTGATCTCCAGAACAGTCGGTGCGTCTTTCTCCTGATAGGAGAAGCGCTGCGTTACGATCTCGCGTCCGGTCATATAGTAGGTGAACTTGTCTTGATTAAGGTCCTTTGTGCTCCCTTCTGCAACATTGCGTCCACTACGGAAGATGGTAAACCGCTCTGCGATTTCAAATACTTCGTCCAATTTGTGCGAGACAAAGAGAACCGCAATACCGCGCGACTGCAACTCCCGAATGAGACGAAAGAGCGTCTCCACCTCTTTCTTGGTCAGACCCGTTGTCGGTTCATCCATGATAATCAGCCGTGCATCGTTGAGCAGTGCTCTGCTGATGGCGATCATCTGCCGCATGCCAAAGGTGAGATTTTCCACAAGTTCATCCAGATCCAGCGTCAGATTGATCTTCGAGAGTGCGGCAAGTGCAATCTCTTTCATACGAGACTGATTCACGAGCGCTCGCCCTGATGCGACCTCCATATTCAGTGCAAGATTTTCCTGAACCGTCAGATTTGGAAAGAGAGACAAGTCCTGATAGATGACCTGGATGCCGTTGGTAATGGCCATCTGCGGGGTCATTCTGTCAAATGTTTTTCCGTCGATTTCAAGGGTACCTGCATCGGGGGTGTAAAATCCAGAGATAATGTTAATGATGGTCGATTTCCCGCAGCCATTCTCTCCCGCGAGGCAGTGAATTTCTCCCTTGCGTATAGAAAGGCTGACACCATCCAGTGCCTTGACACCGCCGAAGTATTTCTTAATCCCCGTCGCTTTCAAAATATAGTCAGACAAATTCCGCTCCTCCTTCCAGCACTCAGCAAATAGATCAAAAGCGCAGAAGCCCGCCATGGACTGCCGCGCTTTTGCCGGAACATCCTAAAACTTAGAAGTTGTAGTTATCTACGTTATCCTTATTGATCGCAATCCAACCTGCGCCCATGAAGAGACGAGGGTTCTCAGGGCTGACCTGGAGCTTGCTGTACGACTTCAGACCAAGATCCATACCATCCTGCGGTGTCTTGCCCTCAAGAATCTGACGTGCAAGCACACACATTGCATATCCAGCCTCGGCCGGATCCCAAAGGGTAATATAAGAGAGCGATCCGTCCTTGATCAGCGTGCGGCACTCATTTGGCATTCCAGTACCGACAACGAAGACCTTGCCCTTCAGGCCAAGTTCGTTGATTGCACGTGCAATACCCGGAGTATCCATGGAGCTTGTGCCGACGAATCCGGTGACTTCCGGATGTGCTTTGATGACTTCCTTCGCAACCTGGTATGCCTTTTCCGAGTTGTTCTCAGACTCGACGCGCTTTGGATTATCAAGCAGCTTCACATCGGGGTACTTTGCCGTCTGCTGGGCAACAGCACCATTGGCCCACTCGTTCTGCGAAGCATTGGTCAGATGTGCAACCATCGTCGTATAGATGCCCTTACCGCCCATAGCCTCCTGCAGTTTGTCCATGATGAATGCGCCGTAGCCAGCATTGTTGAATGCCTCAAGGTCATAGTCTGCATTTTTGCAGGTCGAACCTTCATGCGTGATGACTAGGATGCCCTTGTCACGCGCCTCCTTGAGGACAGGATCACAGGCAGCGGGATCAACCGGAACAACACAGAGTGCATTGATGTCCTGATTGATTACGTCCTGAATGACCTGAACCTGCTGCGCCGCATCGGTTGCCGCCGGCCCTTTCTGGTAGGCGTTAATACCCGTGTCGGCCGCGTACTGCTTTACGCCTTCATCCATACGGGCAAACCAACCGTTTGACGAATCCTTGACGACGACGGCAATTTTCCAGTCTTTCTTCTCGCCCTTCATCGCAGCATCCGTCGCCTCAACGACACGCGCCGCCGCAGGTTTGTCCGTTGAGGAGGCCTGCTTCTCACCGTCTCCGCCGCACCCGGCAAAGGACAGGCAGCAGGTGACACCGAGCGCCACCGCCAAGAGTTTTTTCTTCATGTTCATGATAAAATCCTCCTTGCTTTATTCACCAGGAAACACGGAATCGCATTTCCCTACATAACACCTTTCTGGAGAATTACGCAGCCGTAGGGCTGACGTTCTCCTGTGGAGATCGTTACAAAAGCAGTCTTTGCCTTATCATAGAAGCTGAACCGATCGATAAAGCCGACGCAGTCTGCGCCCTCCGGCACGTTGTTCTTGACAGCGGCGATGAAATCATCCCAGACCTTTGGTCGGCCGATTTTCTCCCGCATCTCTTCCATCACGTCCATAATCAATACGGGATGCTTCTCATACTCCGTATCAAGTGGCATGAGTTTCAGAATGCCATCCAGCATCTCCGCAGCACTGATCCCATCGGCATTGATGGTGGTGCCATTCTTCGCCATGGATACAGCTGGATAAAAATCATCCGCAATCACGACGAGGTCGCCATGCCCCATATCCGCCAGCGCCTTGAGGAGATCCGGGCTGATACATTTGGGAATACCTTTTAACATGATAGTTGCCTCCCATTCAAAAACTGCGTATGGATTGGAAAGAGGATATTGTAAATCCGCTCATTCGATGTTGCGGTGGCGCGCCTCCATTGTTTCGTGCGTCTCATGGAGACACTCTGTCAGCAGCATCGCCATAAGATCAAACAGTAGGAAGAGATGCTGTTCGAACAGATTGCCCATCGGCTGAACGGACGGAATCGTGCGGGGATCCGTTCCCTTATACACCATAGCCGGCACAAAGAGACAGACATCCGCCATAGCAGGCGTCCGCTCATGCGGTGCACCTGTGATGACAAGCTGGCGTACGCCGGTCGTGCGTGCCTGATCCAGCAGGTAGTCGATGTGTCCGATGCAGCCCGAACCATTGACCGCAAGAAAGAGATCTCCACCGTGCATGCCTGGAGTCGTATCATCCCACAGCCAGTGTACCTCCTTGCCAAGATGCATGAGTCTCATAGCGAACCCGCGCGCAGCAATCCCTTCACGTCCGGCGCCTATGACAAAGATACGTCCGGCAGCCGCAATTTCCTCGATGGCTGCGGAAAGGGCTGCCATATCCTGTGCCGCGAACACCTGCTCATGCTCAAGAAGGATTGTCCGATAAAGCTCCTCATAGCGATTCATCTTCATAATGCTCCTTTCCACAGTTCAGAGCCGCGCAGAATCAACCGCGTGGGCAAAAAGATTTCATGGCGCCCCAGCTCGGATAGATGCATCCCCTCTGATGCCTCAATCCGTTGCGTGAGGAGACAAATGGCATCCCGCCCCATACGATAGACATCCCTGTCAACGACGCTGAGAGGAATTCCGGCGTAATGCAGCATCTCAATCTCATCAAAACTGATCATGGAGATATCCTCGCCGATTCGCAGATCATGCTCTCTGAAATAACGCAGACAGCCCAGTGCAGTCATGTTGTTGGCCGCAAACACCGCAGTCGGCGGCTGCTCCTGTTCCATGATCTGATGCATGACCGCATAGGCACGCTCCTGATGAAAGTCTCCCTGCGCCGCATACCGTTCCTCCGGCTGCACATTCCACTTCGCAAAGGCGGCCAGATATCCAAGCCAGCGTTCGTTGCCAGGACGAGAGTTCTCCGGCCCACGGATGGTTGCAATTCGGCGGTGGCCTACACGAAACAGACAGTCCACAGCATCCATCGCCCCGCGAAAGTCCTCGGAAAAAACACCGTCGAATCGACCGTGCTTGAGACTGCGGTCGATGAGCACGACTGGTACCCCCGCCTCCTCGAATGCAAGCAGACGCTTACACGTCTCCTCGTTCTCAGCATCTACAGGTATGACCAAAATGCCGGAGAGGCGTTCTGTCCGCACGGAGTCAAAAAATCGATGCTCCTTTTCAAGGTTGTCATCTGTTCCGTATAAGAAGATATTGTAACCACTTTCATCTGCTGCGTTGGTAATTCCACGCAACAGGTGTGCGAAAAAAGGATTCTCTATATCTGGAATCAGAAAGCCGATGTTGCCCGTATTTCCTGTACTGAGTTTTCGTGCCAGCGCATTCGGCGTATAGTCAAGCTCTGTGATAGTCCGCATGACTCGCTTCCGTGTTGTCTCGCTGACGTGGGGACTGCCATTCAAGACGCGCGATACGGTTGCAGAGGAAACCCGAGCGCGTTGTGCAACATCATAAATATTAACGCTCATTGCCGCGGCTCCTTTTTAGGAAACTCTGCACACAGCAGGATTATAATGGCATCATCGCTACGGGATTAGAACACGATGTTCATAAATTTGTAACCGATTACAGCTTCAGTTTATTTGTTTTTTTTAGAATTGTCAATGCATTTTTTTCTAATGTACATATTTTAAATCACAAAATACGAGGTTGTTCATTGTTCCTAAGAAACTCAGACAACTCCTCACTGCTCGGATAGGACATCTGCGTCCCCTTCCGTGTCACGCTGATGGCGGCGAACGCACTAGCCCGATGCATCGCTGCAGTGACATCACGATCTCTCGCATAGCAGCTGGCAAAGCAGCCAATGAAGGCATCGCCTGCGCCAGAGCTATCGACTGCACGCACTTGATAGGCTCCGATGTACTTCTTCTCCGTCTCTGTCATCCAGAGTGCGCCCCGCTCGCCCAAGGTAACAATGACATTTTTCAGCCCACGTGCCGTCAGAGATGTTGCAGCCTTTTCCACATCATCCTGTGTCTCGGTCGGCATTCCCGTGAGGATGGCAAGTTCTGTCTCATTAGGAACGAAGAAGTCGCAGGCACAGACCTGTCGGATATCCAAATTCTTCGTTGCAGGGGCAGGATTCAAGAGAACTGGGATATGGTGCTTCTGCCCAAATGCAATAGCATGGTAGACTGTCTCCAGAGGAATCTCAAGCTGAAGGATGATTAGACCACACCCCAGCAGATCCTGTTCCGCTGCATCAACATCCGCTGGCAGGAGCTTGTTGTTTGCACCTTTGATGATTAGAATGCTGTTCTGCCCGTTTTCATCAACGAAGATGGGTGCAACACCGCTCGATACACCGATCACCTTCTGAACATAGGTCGTATCAATGCCATATTTCTTGAAATTACTGATGGTGTTATCCGCAAATATATCGCTGCCGACCTTCGTCATCATCATGACATCCGCACCGCATACGGCAGCAGCAACCGCTTGATTCGCCCCCTTTCCTCCGCAGCCCAACGTAAAATCCGGTGCTTCTAGAGTTTCCCCCGGAATGGGCATTCGTTGGATGTAGGAGGTCAAATCCACCATATTAGAGCCAATGACCGCAATCTTCATCACATATCCTCCTTTTTTCCCGCAACAATTTGAACACCGCTGCTTGTCCCCAGCCGTGTCGCGCCTGCAACAAGCATCGCCTCTGCATCTGCACGGCTACGAACACCGCCGGATGCCTTGACCCCCATCTCTGCGCCGACCGTCTCCCGCATCAGCTTAACATCTGCTACCGTCGCCCCCCCCGTAGAGAAGCCCGTGGAAGTCTTGACGAAGTCAGCCCCAGCCTCTTTGGCAAGGCGGCAGGCCATCCGCTTCTCCTCATCTGTGAGGAGACAAGTCTCGATAATGACCTTTGTAAGCGCTTTCCCTTTTGCCGCAGCAACAACGGCAACAATGTCCTCACGCACATAGTCATAGTCTTGATCTTTCAGACGTCCGACAGGAATCACCATGTCAACTTCTTCAGCACCGTCCTCAATGGCACGGCTTGTTTCAAAGGCCTTAACCACAGAGGGCGTTGCACCTTGTGGAAAGCCGATGACCGTACAAGTCTTTACGCCGCTCCCCCGCAGCTGCTCTGCCGCATATGAAACCCAGATAGGGCTGACACACACAGAGGCGAAATGATGTACCTTTGCCTCATTTAGGAGTTTATCCAAATCTACTTTACGTGCATCCGTTTTGAGTAAAGTATGGTCAATCATTTTTGCAAAGTCCATAAAACTCCTCCTAGAAATATTAAGAATTTTCAATGACAAAATTTTAACATTATTTTTCTGGATTGTAAAGACTCAAAACCTCGCTTGCGGTTTGCTCAACGGGCAACGCCTCCCGATAGCGTTTAAGAAAGCGCTGTGCCCCTTGTGTCCCTTCTGACCGCGGCAACAGTGTGATTTCCCTTGCAGCTGGGAACACATCTTCCGCGAGGAACATTGCAAGCGTTCGTCCGTCTCCGCATGCTGCATACTGTGCAAGAACAGCCATACCCCACGCCCCACCTTCCGAGGCAGTCTCCATAACCGTGATAGGTAGGTCTAAGAGATCAGCAAGTGTCTGCTGTGCAATTAGTGGTGTGCGGAACAAGCCACCATGTGCAACCATGTTGTCCAAGACGATTCCCTCGTCATGCCTGAGAATATCAAAGCCAATCCGAATTGGTGCAAACGCTGCATAGAGATGGGTCAGCATAAAATTGGCAAGATTAAATCTGCTGTGTGGTGTTCGAACAAATAGGGGTCTGCCATTCTGTGTGCGCGTGAGGTTCTCGCCTGACAAGAAGCTATAATTAACAAGCCCGCCAGTATCTGGATCGGCATGCGCTGCCTGTTCGATGAGAATGCGATAGAGATCATCGGATGAAATCTTACAGCCAAGCAATTCTGCAAACTCACCAAAGAGGAATGCCCACGCATTGATGTCCGACGTACAGTTATTGCTGTGAACCATCGCTGTTGTATGTCCATCTGGCGTCATGACGATATCAACATCTTGATAGACATTTTTCAGTGGATGTTCAAGTACGTTCATTGAGAAGATGGATGTCCCTACAGAGATATTTCCTGTCCGTTCGCGTACACTGTTGGTCGCGACCATCCCTGTTCCGGCATCCCCCTCCGGTGGACACATCATGCACCCTGCTTTGAGCTGCCCGCTCTCATCCAGAAGTGCTGCACCTTCCATACTAAGCCGTCCAGCGTTCGTTCCTGCCACCCGCACCTCTGGCAGAATATCGACAAGTGACTTCCCGAGAGCTTTTGCCGCTGGCAGCGCGGAGAAAATCGACAGCATCCCGCTGTGATAGGTTTGAGTGGACGAATCAATCGGAAACATTCCAGAGGCATCGTCAATGCCCAAGACCTTCTCCCCCGACAGTCGCCAATGAATATAGCCTGAGAGTGTCGTCATAAAATCGACGCTACCAGTATGTGGCTCACCCGAAAGTATCGCCTGATAGAGATGGGCGATACTCCATCGCTCCGGAATGTTAAAAGAAAACATCTTCGTCAGAAATTCCGATGCCTCCGCCGTCGTATTGTTCCGCCATGTACGGAAGGGAACGAGCAGATTTCCTGCCGCATCGAACGGAAGATATCCATGCATCATTCCGCTGATACCGAGCGCACAGATGCACTGGATTGTTCTTCCATACTGCTCCTCTACACTGCGTCTCAGTACCGTATAGGCACTGCGCAATCCCATCCAGATTTCTTGCTGGTCATAGGTCCAGTAGCCGTTTTCAAGACAGTTTTCCCACGCATAGCTGCCCTGCGCCAGTGTCCTGCATGCACGGTCAATCAAGACCGCCTTGATCCTCGTCGATCCAAGCTCGATACCAAGAAACACATCACCAGTACGAATTGCATCCTCTGTCGACGTATGTTGCATGAATACATCCTCCTTATCATCGGGTACAAAGCCCCTAAAAAAATACAGCAGAAACATGTGTTGATATACCACTCCTGCTGTACATTATGTATTCAGATTTACTCGACCGTAACCGACTTCGCCAAGTTGCGCGGCTTGTCCACATCGCAGCCGCGCGTGATCGCGGCATAGTATGCGAGCAGCTGCAGCGGAATCACTGAGAGGATCGGCATGATGAATTCATCCGTCGCCGGAACGTGCATAACGTGATCGACGTACTTCTCGAGCTCCGTATCTCCCTCTGCCGCGATGCCGATAACGACTGCGTCGCGTGCCTTGACCTCCTTGATATTCGAGAGTGTCTTTTCGTAGACGTTGCGCTGCGTCGCAAGTGCAATCACGGGAACGCCCTCGACGATCAGCGCGAGCGTGCCGTGCTTGAGCTCGCCCGCCGCATACGCTTCTGCGTGAATGTAGGAGATCTCCTTGAGCTTGAGTGCGCCCTCAAGCGAAACGGCGTAGTCCAGTCCACGTCCGATGTAGAACACATCCTCGTTGAAACCGTACTGCTTCGCAAAGGTCTTGATCGGGTCGACATCGGACAGGATCTCGGAGACCTGTGCGGGGATCTCATGCAGCTGTGCAACCAACTCCGCCGTACGCTCTGCCGCAATCGACTTCTTGATCTCTGCCATGTAGAGCGCGAGCATAAAGAAGAGTACGAGCTGCGTCGTATATGCCTTCGTCGATGCGACCGCGATCTCAGGACCCGCCCATGTATAGACAACCTGATCCGCTTCGCGTGCAATCGACGATCCAACTACATTTGTGATGGCAAGAGTCTTTGCCCCGCGCCGCTTCGACTCCTTGAGCGCGGCGAGCGTATCACTCGTCTCGCCCGACTGCGAAACCACAATCAGGAGCGTGTGCTCATCGACAATCGGGTCGCGGTAGCGGAACTCCGAGGCGACATCCACCTCGACGAGGACGCGCGCAAGCTTTTCGATGTAGTATTTGCCCACAAGCCCCGCATGGTACGCGGTACCACACGCAACGATGTAGATCTTGTTGAACGAGTTCAGATAGTCCGCATCCCATGCGAGTTCGTCAAAGGAAATGGATTTTTTATCCGCCGTGATGCGCTGGCTCATCGTATCGCGCACCGCCTTCGGCTGCTCGTGAATCTCCTTGAGCATGAAGTGCTCGTAGCCGCCCTTTTCCGCTGCCTCGGCGTTCCATGTCACCTCGAACACCTTCTTCGGCACAGGTGCGCCAAGATGGTTTGTCACCTCGACCGCATCCTTGCGGACAATGGCTACTTCCCCGTCCGCCAGAATATAGGTGCGGCGCGTTTTGGATATAATGGCAGGAATATCCGAAGCGATGAAGTTCTCGCCCTCGCCAAGCCCGATGATGAGCGGGTTGTCCTGCTTCGTGCAGATGAGCAGATCGGGATGCCTGCGGCTCATAAAGGCAAGTGCATACGATCCCTCGATACGCTCCAGTACGGCACGCACAGCAGCGATGAAGTCCCCGTTGTAGACCTCCTCGAGAAGATGCACGACGACCTCCGTATCCGTCTCGGACTTGAAGACGTGCCCCTTTGCAATCAGTTCTTCCTTCAGCGAAAGATAATTCTCGATGATGCCGTTGTGGACGATGGCAAAGTCGCCATGGCAGTCCGTATGCGGATGCGAGTTCACATCCGACGGACGCCCGTGCGTCGCCCAGCGCGTATGACCGATGCCGAGGCTGCCCATGGGCACATTTCCCTTGATCTTGTCGCGCAGTGCGGCAAGTCTGCCGACACTCTTCTCCACGCGGATGTTCTCTCCATCATAGACGGCGATACCCGCCGAGTCATAGCCGCGATACTCGAGCTTCGACAGACCGTCGAGCAAGAACTCCGCCGCCTGACGATCCCCCACATAACCCACGATTCCACACATAAAAATACCTCCTGACAGAAAACACTTCTCTCAGGGATTTCACTCCATCTGCAGCTTTGTCCGCAGGGTCGCCCCTGTGCTTTGACCGCAGACTCTCGACAGAGCGTGCCGGAAGGCATCCGCTGATGACTCGACAACCTTCTCCTCGTCCTCTGAAACACAATCCGTTTTCAGAGCCAGCGCTAAGAATATAGGAAGCACTGATAAATTCAGTGATTCCCGATATCTTTTTCATAAAAGAAATCCCCATGCACCAACGTGCATGGGGTCATTTTATCCGATATTGCGCGAGAAGTCAATTGGTCATGCCGTGACATAATGACTAAAACTGCCGATGACGAGCTGCGGAAACTCCGCATGAAGCTCGTCCATGAACGCGCGCGTCCCAACAGGCGCACCGACCGCCTCCGGCATCGTTTGCAGAAAAAGCGTCGGATCGATGTTCAGATTCCGCATCTGGATCATCTGCACGGGCAGTGCACGGAAGAACTCCTGCCACGCCGCCAGTTCCTCCGCGCGGTCGGTAAAGCCCGGAAAGTGGAGCAGATTCAGCGAGACATAGACTCCGTGATCGAGCGCATAGCGCAGGGATTCCTTTACATTGTCCAGCGGATAGCTTGCGCGGTAATATGCGTTATAACTCTCATCGCGTGCGCTGATGATGGAGACGCGCAGCGAGTCCAGCCCTGCGTCCACGATTTTCTTCATCCCTGCGGGAAAGCCCGCATTCGAGTTCATATTGATCTGCCCACGCGCGGTGACGGCGCGAATCTTGCGAATTCCCTCGGCAATGCGGTCGGCGGCAAGCGACGGTTCGCCCTCGCAGCCCTGCCCAAAGCTGATGATGCCATCGGGCGCAAGCGAGAGGTGGTAGATGCCGACCTCGGCAATCTCTTCCGGCGTCGGCGAAAATGTAATGCGCTCCTGCGGCGAGGGGCAGCACTCCGAACTCTGCAGGGATATACAGCCGAGACAGTTTGCGTTGCAGACGGGCGAGGTCGGCACGCCGCACTCCCACCGCCGATAAAATAGATTTTGCGCTGTCAGACAGTGGTAGTTCAGTGAACAATTCCCCACCTGCTCCACAATGCGGTTGTTTGGCAGCTCCTTCATCGTGCGCCGCACGAGCTTCTTGAGCTCCTTACCGTTGTAGTTGGCGGGATCCCACTTCTCGTTTTCATCCGTATAGACGGCGGCGACGCACAGCTCACCACGGTGGGAAACGACCGCTGTATATCCGTAGAGTGGCAGCGGTGCAGCACCATCGGCGCGAACAAAGGAGGGCAGATGCGTGCGCGTATAGCCCTGCGGCAGAATCGCTGCAACCGCCGTTCCCGCAATGCGCTTCTCCACTCCGTCTGCCGTCTGTCCCACAGCAGTGTGTTCAGGCATAAACATGAGATCGGCACTCTCGGGCAGTGGAATGAGATCATCGGAACGAAGCGGAACATTCTCAGCACCGATGCGCCCCATCGCACGCACACCCTCCGCCGTGCGGATATTTCCATGCTTGTCGGCGTAAACCGCCGTGATCTCGTCGCTGTGTCTATGCGGATGTGCCGTCTGCTTCTTGGGCTTCATGACTTCCCTCTTGCTTCTTCGCCTTTTTCTTGTGCGGATTGTACTTGTTCATTGCAAAGTCTACACCGTCCGCCACAATGCACTCCACCGCGGGCAGGAGGTAGTCAATCGCCGCACGAATCTTCGGCGCATCCTCCGCCGCAAACGGCGCAAGGACATGGTTGATGACCGTCCATCCTGCGGGCGGTCTTCCGATGCCAATGCGCACGCGTGCAAAGTCCTCGCTGCCCACATGGGCAAGGATGGACTTGATGCCGTTATGACCGCCCGATCCTCCCTTTTTCCGAATGCGAACTGTCCCCGCAGGGATATCCATATCATCGTGAACGACGACGAGATCATCTGCATCCACTTTATAGTAGGAAAGCATCGGACCGAGTGCTTCGCCGCTGTTGTTCATATAGGTTAAGGGCTTGACGAGAAAGACTTTCTCTCCGGCGATGCGCACCTCTGTGATGGCAGAGAAAAAATCCTCCTTCCATGCGGGTGCATTCAGACGCTCTGCAAGCGCATCCACGAGCATAAACCCGACATTGTGCTTCGTCTGTGCATACTCCGCACCTGGATTGCCCAGCCCTGCAATAATTTTCATGAGTTACTCCTTCGTCGGATCGCCGACGATAAAGAGATAGGCGAGCACGACAATGCCGAGCGCAATGCGGTACCAACCGAACGCCGTGAAATCATTGCGCTTGATGTAGCGCAGGAGGAAGCGGATCGAGAGAATGGAGACGATGAATGCCGTCACCATACCAACCGCAAGAATCACAAGCTCTGTCCCCGTGTAGTTCCATCCAAACTTTACGAGCTTCAGAAAGGACGCGCCGAACATGACGGGAATCGCAAGGAAGAACGTGAATTCCGTCGCAACATAACGGCTCGCACCAAAGATAATACCACCGAGAATCGTCGCGCCCGAGCGGCTCGTCCCAGGGACGAGCGAGAGCACCTGAAACATACCGATGATGAATGCCGTACGGTAGTCCAGTTTTGCAAGACTCTCAACGCGCGGTGTGCGCCGCTTGTTGAAGCGTTCCACCACGATGAAAAGCACGCCGTAGAGAATCAGCATTGCAGCGACGACGGGCGCATTCATGAAATGCTCTTCCATATATTTATTGAAGGCAAGCCCGATCACGGCGGCGGGCAGGCAGGCGACGATGACCTTGCCCCAAAGATCGAATGTCGCGCGCCGCTCTGCCGTCGACTTGCTCTTAAGGAACGGGTTGAGTTTTTCGAGGTTCAGCACGACGACGGCAAGAATCGCGCCGAGCTGGATCACAACGAGAAACATATCCATGAATGCCGTCGACACATCGAGCCGGATGAACTCATCGACAAGGATCATATGCCCCGTGCTCGAGACGGGCAGCCACTCCGTCAGTCCCTCCACGATGCCCAGAATGACAACCTTCACCAGTTCCATCAATGAAATATCCACTGTAAATATACTCCTCCTCTAACAAGGAACTCTAAAATCCCGCCTATTATAGCACAGTTCCCGCATTTCTGCACGAGTGTTCAAAGAAAAAGAGCTGCCGAAGCAGCCCTTCATTATACGGTTCTACTCTTACACAAGACCATGTGCGAGCATAACATCCGCAACCTTTGCGAACGCCGTGATGTTTGCACCCGCGACAAGATCGTCGGGGTCGGCATACAGTTCCGCATTCTTCTTTGCGTCGCGGTAGATGTGCGACATGATCTTGCGGAGACGCTTGTCCACCTTCTCGAACGTCCACTGACGACGCTCGGAGTTCTGCGACATCTCGAGCGCGGAGGTCGCAACACCGCCCGCATTCGCCGCCTTTGCCGGCGCAAAGAGCACCTTGTGGCTCTGGAAGTATGCAATCGCATCGAGGGTCGATGGCATATTCGCCCCCTCACCGACCGCCTGCACGCCGTTTGCAACGAGCAGCTTTGCCGACTCCAGATTGATCTCACTCTGTGTCGCGCACGGCAGTGCAATATCGCACTTCACCGACCAGACGCCGCTGCACCCCTCATGGTACTCCGCGTTCGGATGGGTCGCTACATACTCCTTGATGCGTGCACGACGAACTTCCTTGATCTCCTTGACCGCCGCAAGATCGATGCCGTCCGGATCGTAGATGTAGCCGTTCGAGTCGGAGCAGGTCACGACCTTCGCGCCAAACTCCTGTGCCTTCTCAATGGCATAGATTGCCACGTTGCCCGCGCCGGAGACGACAATCGTCTTGCCCGCGAGGTCGATGCCCTTCGCCGCAAGCATATCCTGTACGAAATAGAGCAGACCGTAGCCCGTTGCCTCCGTACGTGCAAGGCTGCCCCAGTAGTCCGTGCGCTTGCCCGTCAGAACACCCGCATCATACGAGTCACGGATGCGCTTGTACTGACCGAAGAGATAGCCGATCTCGCGCCCGCCGACGCCAATATCACCTGCCGGAACATCCACATTCGGCCCAATGTGGCGATAGAGCTCCGTCATAAAGCTCTGGCAGAAGTTCATGACCTCGTTGTCGCTGCGCCCGTGCGGATCGAAGTCCGAGCCGCCCTTGCCGCCGCCGATCGGCAGTCCCGTCAGCGCATTCTTATAGACCTGCTCGAACGCGAGGAACTTCAAGATATCAAGCGTGACGCTCGGATGGAAACGCAGACCGCCCTTGTACGGGCCAAGCGTGCTGGACATCTGTACGCGATAGCCGCGATTGACCTGGATCTCGCCCTTGTCATCCACCCACGGCACACGGAACGTGATGATGCGATCTGCCTCGACCATACGCTCGAGGATCTTGTGCTGCTTGTACTCGGGATGCTTCTCCAAAAGGGGAACAACGGAGGTCAGAACCTCGGAGACCGTGTTCTTAAAATGCGTTTGATCGGGATCGCGCTTCGATACCAGATCCAGAATATCATTTACATACTGTTTCATGTCAGACATTATAATTCCTCCCTCTGTTTGCTCGGTGCCCTTCATCGAACGTGACTGAGTATAGCACACGGCACAAAGGTTTGTATAGGGATTACAGGCATGAATACAATATGCAGTGGAAATACAAAAAAGAAGTGCCGATTGCGACACTTCTCCAAAACTTACAGGTGATAGGGCTCTCCCCTGCTGATCTTAAATGCACGGTAAATCTGCTCTACGAGGAAGAGGCGGATCAGCTGATGCGGCAGGGTAAAATGCGAGAATGAAAGCCGAAGATCGGCACTCCGACGCAACTCATCCGCAAGACCGAAGGGGCCTCCGATGAGAAAGGCAATATGGCTCTCGCCTGTGACCGCGAGGCGGTCAATCTTTGCCGCAAGTTCCTCCGAGGATAGTTCTGCACCGCAGACATCGAGCACAATGAGATGTGCCCCCTGCGGCACCTGCGCCAGAAGCCGCGCCCCCTCGCGACGGATGGTCTCCGCCTTTTCCGCCGCAGAGGGCTTCTCCTTCATACGTTCTTCTGCGATTTCGTGCGTGCGCACATCCGCATAGGGACGCAGACGCTTCTCATACTCGGCGATCCCGTCGCGCAGGTACTTTTCCTTGATCTTTCCCGCGCAGACGATTGTGATCTTCAACGATCCTCCTGCGGCATCTCTTCGAGCGTGACCTCCGCCTTGCGCTTCGTATCATTGCGGTCGTATGTCACCGTCACCTTGTCGCCGACCTTGTACGAGGCAATCTTTGTACGCAGCTCTGCAACGCTGTTGACCTCCTCGCCGTTGATCTCAAGGATGATGTCGCCGCGCTGGAAGCCTGCCTTGCCGCACGGGCCGTCGAGCGTCAGGCGGAAGATGTAGACGCCCTTGTCGATGTTCAGCTGATAGC
>ERZ772960.1528-NODE-1528-length-18333-cov-18.120254_pt1 | contig 18333 bp, 30 predicted proteins | sample MGYA00580678_ERZ772960 | MGnify/ENA primary metagenome ERZ772960 (study PRJEB29015, sample SAMEA2737930) | human oral metagenome | biome: human oral; feature: human-associated habitat; material: dental | place: China | collected 2059 ... | reverse complement strand
ATACGATACCAACACCGGATTTTTTAGCTTTTTCGATAGCCATTTCCATAGCTTTGTGGCCCAAAAGTTGACCCATGCCATCATGACCGTCGATAACTGCGGAGATTGGAGTTTCTTTTACGATTTCAGGTTTTGCGTCGATTTTGATCAAGCCATTAGTGATACCTTTGTGGTAACGAACCATACGTTGCATACCATGGCTTTGAATACCGAATAAGTCGGAAGTCAAAAGTACGTCTTGAATGATGTCAGCTTCTTTTTCGGAGAAACCGAATTTTTGGAAAGCATCCATGCAAAGTTTGTGAAGTGTTTCATAAGGGAAAAGTACAGTGTTTTTAGCTTCTGCCATTGTTAAAACCTCTTTTCAGAAAATATGACCTGATATAGTTTACCCCACTCCGTTATATCAATGAATGTGATATGATGTCTGGTGAGTTCTATATCCTCTCAAATGACAATGTCAGTATAGCACACAAAATAGAGATATTGAATAGTTTTACATAACTTAATGCATTACATAATTTGCATAACTTGCGTGAAATTTATCACATAAGTTAACAAAAAGTACCGAAATAATCGATAATAACTTGAAATTATAGATTATGACTTTTAGGAATGGATGCATTCCTGAACGTAAAAAATGGTACTATTATGCGTTGCTCATCTGTTTGTATTGTAGGGGAGAAACTATAAATAAATACTGAAAAGTATCGATATTCATTGTGTATCTACATGGTGCACATTAATAAAAGTTATAACGTCACACACTTATTTTGATAAGTAATTTTGGTATATGCATTGATATACAATGTATTCATTGATATGAAGTTTGAAAAATATCGATATTCGTTAATTTTGTTACAGATATAGTGGTGTATGTATGATACTATAAATATACATATAAAATTACTGCTATAAATATGATGGCAAGCGAGGTGCTTATATGAAAGAATGTAAGAGCGTATGTCCTTATGACTGCCCAGATGCTTGTGGGCTTATACTTACAGTTGATGACAATAAAGTAATAAAAGTCCGTGGTAATAGAGAGCACGCTTTCACACGAGGTACATTATGCCCTAAGATGGCTCATTATGAGCGTGTTATTCATTCATCTAAACGTTTGACGACACCATTACGACGAATTGGCAAAAAAGGTATTGGTCCAGATCAATTTACATCCATTTCATGGGACGAGGCCTTAGCGCGAATTGTAGAAAATTTTAACCATACTATTAATACCTATGGTAGTGAAAGTATTCTTCGTTATTCCTATGCGGGGACCATGGGGGCTGTAAATAGTCCTGCAGCGGATTATTTCTTCCGTTGTATTGGGGCTACTAGTCAAGACAGAGGGATTTGTTCTCCTGCGAAACAAGCAGCATTTAAGTCTGTTTATGGAGACACAGTAGCTATCAAACCACAAGAAGCACAACATAGTGATTTGATTATATTATGGAGCCTTAATGCGACGGCCACAGATGTACATATATTACACGATGTGAATGTAGCAAAACGAAACGGTGCTTCTGTATGGATTATTGATACACATAAAACATATACTTATGATCAAGGAACACATCATGTGTATGTAAAGCCTAGTTCTGATGGTGCGTTAGCTCTTGGGATGATGCATATCATACATCGGGATGGCCTTGAGGATACTGCATTTATTCAAGCATATGTGCAAGGTTATGATGAGCTAGTACGAGATGTATTGCCTAAATTTACTCCAGAATATGTTTCCTCTATATGTGGTGTATCGGTTGAAATCATAGAAGAACTAGCTCATGCCTATGCAAAAGCTAAGGCTCCGTTTATCCGTCTCGGTAGTGGTGTATCTCGCTATGGTAATGGTGCTATGAGCTGCCGGTGTATCAATGCACTCCCGGCTGTGGTAGGTGCATGGCAACATTTAGGTGGCGGCTTATTATCTAGTTCTAGTAGTAGCCAATATTTTAATAAATCATTTATGCAACAACCTAATACACCAACGCCGTCTAAACGGATGATGCCGATGATATTACTAGGGGATTTGTTGACAAATCCTAAAGCACTTCTAGAGCATGGATTAGAGGATACTAGTGGCGGGGTGCCTGTTCACAGTCTATATGTCTTTTCATCAAATCCAGCTATAACAGCGCCAAATCAAAATCTCGTTAGACAAGGTCTTATGAGAGATGATTTATTTACCGTTGTGCATGAACGCTTCTTTACAGATACTTGTGCATATGCAGATATTATCTTGCCAGCCACAAGCTCTGCTGAATCTGACGATATCTTTAATTCTTACGGACACTATACAATTGCGGCTAGCTACCAAGCGATACCTCCTGTTGGTGAAGCTAGGTCTAATTGGCAAGTTATTTCTGAACTTGCTCAGCGTATGGGCTTAGATGATCCTTTCTTTGCCATGACAGAACGAGAACTAATTGAACATATGGTTCGCAATTCGTCTAAACTTTCACAAGACGAACAAGATGCCATTTTACGTGGCGACTTGGTTGAAGTAGCATTGCCGGATAATTATAAGATGAATTTTAAGACGCCGTCAGGAAAAATCGAAATTTTAAATCATCGAGAACAGATTCCGTTGATTACTTATACAGAACCATATGGAGATGATGAACCATTTTGGTTGATTATCGGAAATGATATACGTATATTAGACTCTAGTTTCTGTGAATTGGAATTTGATGATTCTGAATTAATGAAGTTGCGTATGCATCCAGATGATGCCACATTATATAACATTAATAATAGGGACGTCGTAGAGATTTATAACAATCGAGGGGCTGTTCGTATAAAAGTATATCTAGATACTACAGTACAACGAGGCACACTTGTGACCCTTGGCGTATGGTGGCAATCTCAATCCAGTGATGATAGGGTAGGGATTAATGCCGTAACTGCATCTAGACCGACTGATGAAGCATGGGGGAGTACGTTCTACGACGTACAAGTCAATATTCGCAAGGTGTAATGAAAGTTTGAGATAATTCGATTTTGTTATTGAACCGGAGTACACTATCATATATAATGTTATCTAATATGATAGTGTAGTACGAAGGGAGATAACCTTATGGATGGAAAAGAAAATCTATCACTGCGCGCCTATTTAGCCATAGGCATGATGTTATTCGCCCTATTCTTTGGTGCGGGAAATCTTATTTTCCCGGCCGCATTAGGTCAACACGCAGGGTCTAATGTAGGATGGGCATTAGCTGGTTTCGTATTAACTGGCGTAGGGTTGCCGTTACTTGGCGTTATGGCCATGGGCTATTCCGGATGTAAAGACGTTGAGGAACTAGCAGGTCGTGTACATCCTATATATGGTCTTATTTATACAGTTGCCTTATATTTAAGTATTGGGCCAATGTTTGCAACCCCAAGAACGGGTACCGTTGCTTATGAAATTGCAATCAAGCCATTTTTGCAGGGCATGACTTTGGATATGCAGCCGTTATTCCTCGCCATATTCTTTGGAATATCCTTGTGGCTATCGATTAGTCCTCAAAAGCTTGTTAATCGTATTGGCAATATTTTGACACCTGCATTATTACTTGTAATTTTGCTATTGATTATCAAATCTTTTGTTACACCGATTGGGGCATATGCGGTGCCTCAACCAGCTTACGCGACTAATGGTATAGCCGTATTGCAAGGCTTCCTCGATGGCTATAATACAATGGATGCATTGGCTTCTGTGGTTTTTGCTATTCTCGTCATCGATTTTGTACGCCTTACAGGTGCTACATCTCGCGATATTATTACGAAAACTGTGATGGAGGTTGGTGCTATTGCGGTAGCATTACTCGGCATTGTGTATATATTCATTGCGAACATCGGCGCTACAAGCGTAGAGCGATTTGGCTTGTTTGATACAGGTGCACCGGTGTTAACAGCTAGTGCTGATTTCCTCTTTGGGGGAACTGGTCAAATTATTTTGGCTATCATCGTTCTATTAGCTTGCTTGAGTACAAGTATTGGTCTTATTACTTCTTGTAGTACATATTTCCACAAACTATATAGCAAAATTAGCTATAAAATGTATGTTGTCATATTCTCTGCGGCTGCATTTGCACTTGGGCTGTTCGGATTGAAAACAATCATTAGTGCAGCTATTCCAGTGTTGATGTTATTGTACCCGTTGACGATTGTTATTATCTTGTTAGCCTTAAGTGATAATATTTTTGGCGGTCGTCGTTGCGTATATGGTTGGACTATTGGGTTGACCATGATTTCTGCCTTAATGAGCGGTCTTGAAACTGCTGGTTGGGCACCTGATGCTATTGAAGGTTTGTTTACCCAATATATTCCGTTCCAAGGTATTGGTATGGGCTGGGTAAGTTTTGCAATCCTTGGCTTTATCATAGGTCTTATTCATAAGGGCTTGGTTTCAGATACAACTAAATAAATGTAGAATGTTACTCGCATTCTCCTTTTATACTCTATTGGTTCAGTCCTTCTTAGAAGGATTACAGTAAAAGAAAAGGGGGATGCGAGTGTTTTGTTTATAGTGATAAAAATCTTTTTTCAAATAGTATTTCCTAGTATAATGTTTAATAAGAAATGAAAGATCGTTTTTAGTAAGCCGAGGTAATTATGAACGAAATCGTAAAAGGTGGTTTGTATCGTCATTTTAAAGGTATGTATTATTACGTGTTAGATGTGGCTACACATTCTGAAACGGGTGAAAAATTGGTGGTATATCAAAAATTATATGATGACCGCGATTTGTATGTACGTCCCTTAGACATGTTTTGTAGCGATGTAGATCGAGATAAATATCCTGATGTGAAACAACAAAAACGCTTTCAATTAATGAGTGGACGAGATGAATAGTGTTTACCGGACCGGGTAGAGTTAATAGCTTGTATATGAACTCGTATATAGCGACAGATAGGAGGACTTGTGGAACAAAAATTTTTCTTTTTTGATATCGATAACACATTGGCTGTATGGCCTGAAGGAAAAATTCCAGATAGTGCTCAGTATTGTATAGATGAATTGCAACGGCGTGGCCATTTAGTATCGATTGCAACAGGTAGGATTCAAGTTGATGCCATGCGTTTTGCCGAGCAAGCTAGAATTACGAATGTAGTTGCTGATGGAGGTCATAGTATAACCATTGATGGGAATTTGGTATCTATGATTGGCATGAATCGAGATATGTGTATTCAATATTTAGAATATCTTGAGTCAAAGCATATCCCATGGGCTGTAACAGACCGTAATAAATTGGGGCGCATTACACCGTATAAAGAAATATTAGAATGGCACCCTGATTGGGACGTGTTTAAAACTGTAGTGGATCCAGAGTTCGACTTTCACAGTGTAGAAGATTTCTATAAAATCTATGTATTTTTCAAGGATGGCGAAGAAGAGGAAAAAGATATCGAGCATATGACGCATAAACTTATTCGCTATGGCGATGGGTGCGTTTTATATGAACCTATGGAAAAAGCATTGGGTATTCGCGATATGATCGGACATTTCGATATGAAGCCAAATCAAGTTGTCGTTTTTGGTGATGGCTATAATGATTTGTCTATGTTTAGACCGGAGTGGTTAAACATTGCCATGGGAAATGCTCGTCCGGAGCTTAAATTAGAGGCCGATTATGTTACAACTGACTGTGATAAGGATGGTATTTACAATGCATGTAAGCATTTCGGATGGATTGATTAATCGTTGGCATAAGACCATTTAGATTATAAATTTTTATAGAATTTTAAAGAAATTCATAGTGAAAACATGATATACTAATAAAGAGCCGCTCATGGGTTGAGCGGTTTTTCTATGTATATATAATTTGGGGAAATTCTATATTTTGTGAGGGATTATCATGAATGTTAAAAGAATATTAGGCTGTGCTCTATTGGGAGGCATGATGGTAGTAACCGCAGCGTGTGGCAATAATAGTGCAGATAAAACGATTACACCTGTTGCACAAGCTGAAACAGTAAATAAGATGCCTAATTTTACAAATGCTCCAATTGCAGATGAATATGCTGTTTTTGACACAAATTATGGGCAAATTAAAATTCGCTTGTACGGTTCTAAAGCTCCAATTACTGTTAAAAACTTTGATTACCTTGTAAAAAAAGGCTTTTATAATGGCGTTACGTTTCATCGTGTTATCGATGGATTTATGATTCAAGGTGGCGACCCAACAGGCACGGGTGCAGGCGGCCCTGGTTATGAAATTCCAGATGAATTTTCTAATGACCTTCATTTTAATAAAATGGGGATTCTTGCGATGGCAAATCGTGGGCCGAATACAGGTGGTTCTCAGTTTTTTATTACCTTGGGACCTACGCCTCATCTCGATAATAAACACACCATTTTTGGTATAGTTGTACAAGGTATGGATGTGGTCGAAAAAATTGGTAAGGTCAAAACAGATAAAAATGATAAGCCTGTTGATCCTGTGACCATTAATTCGATTACCATTGAGCCGATTAAGGATGATGCTAGTAAATAAGATGGATTATGAACAATTTTTCACGTATATTGTGAGATGTGCTGATGAAAGCTTGTATTGTGGGTGGACAACGGATTTAAAAAAACGGATGGATGCTCATAATGGCGTTATAAAAGGTGGGGCTAAGTATACGAAATGTCGTAGACCAGTGTATTTGGTTTATTATGAAAGCTTTCAAAGTAAACAAGAGGCACAGTCGCGAGAATATGCTATTAAACGGCTCGATAGGATACAAAAATTACAGCTTATTGCGTCAGGTGAGAATAGAGAAATTGAACGTATAAATCTATTGAAATAGAGTGTACAAAACATTCAAAACGACCCTTGTTTGTGCTATAATATATTGATATGTTTTATCGGTTAAAAATACCAGTAATTACAAGGTTTATTTAGTAATCGTCAATAAAATCGTCAAAAATTCTAACCAAAAATTTTAGACACACTATCATGTGCCTTTAATCTCATTTCATCCGTGTAATGGATGTATGTATTGATTACTGTATCAACAGTATCACCTAACAATGATGCTACTGTTTTTATGTCTACACCATTAGCCAATAACCTTGTAGCATAGGTATGTCTTAAATCGTGGATAGAAGTATTTGGTAAATATCGTTTTATCATTACTGATACTGCACCAGTACCGCCAGTTGGATTGTTGAATAGATATAATCCGCTGGTGGTATTTTTATATTCAAGTAGTATATCAATCAGTATGGGTGGTACGGGTATTTTCCTGTAACTGTTTTTCGTCTTTAGATTACGGATCGTATATGTACTTTCACCGCTATAAGCGAATTGTTTATTCACATCAATAATAGCGTTATCTAAATCTATATCATCCCATGTAAGGCCTAAGATTTCACCATATCTCATACCAGAATAAGCAGCAATTGAACACACGATATAGTATTTGTAGTTATGGGATTTTAACGATGTTAATAGGTGTGTTACATCATCTTCACTTATAGCGTTGATTTTAGTTGTTTGTGTTTTATGTAGTCGCTTAATATTTTTGCAAGGACTACTATTAATAATTCTATATGGCGATACTGCATAAGCGAACACCTTTGTTATTATCGTGATGCACATATTCTTACTGGCTATTGATTGTTGTAAGTCATTAATTACTTTTCTAATGTGTATTTCAGATATGTCTTTGACTTTCATATTGAATAGTGCGTTGAATTTCTGAAATGCATTGTCATATGCTTTGAACGTAGAATATACATTTGCTTTGTTTTCATCTGTATATATCTTGTAAAACTCAATAAGCGTTATATCTTTTAGACTATCATCAAGTGGACTGGTGATAGTCTTTTTTAGATTATCTACTATTTGTTGCCCATAAAGTTTAGCATCTCTTTGTGTGGCAAAGCCCTGTTTGGATTTTTGTTTCCACTTATAGCCGTCTTTGTAGCTAACTATAATTTGGAAGCCTCCGTCCTTTTTTCTGATAGTGAAATTGTATTGCATAATTCACCTCATATTACGTGCGTATAAAAGTTAATACCCTCTACATCATCCATTTCCCTTGCATGAGCCATACGCTCGATTAAATCAACATTAGCGGTGTTGTATATATCGTCATGTATGATATGACCTAATTCGTGTAGTATTCCTTGCCTTTGTATATCTCGTGGCTTATTGCTATTAACTAGGATTGTATATGTTCCGTCATCGTTCAACTTTAATATTGCAGTTTGAGTTTTCCGTAGCTTTATATATATCAAATTGATGTTCATACTATCATCCCCTTATATAAGATGTATTGTATCGTAGATAAGGAGAAATTTTTTACACATTATCTATTTATCCATTTGAAATAAAAAAACATCAGTAGTGATGTAACCCAAGTTGAAATAGACGAAGTAATTCCTATGCTTAATAAATAATTAGGTTTGTAGTGAATTAAGAATATATTAAACAAAATTGCAATTACTAACCATGGAATAAAAACCATATACGAATCTTTTTGCTTTGAATAAAACCAAATAAATATAACTAAAGCGATCAATCCAATTATACCAGCAACAGTAGGATAGCCAATAATATAAGCAATGATTGATACAAAAGATAGAAATAACTCCATACTACCTAACCTCTTTTCTTTAATATTTCAATTTTGTAGGGTTATTGTACTGTAATACACGTGGATAAAATTACACCTTTATTATGTTACTTTATTCTATAAAACCACGGTTTTAATTTTACTGATAATAAATCATAAGCGTATTTACTTGCTAAATTTCCATGATATTTGGTTTTAAGATGCATAAATAAAACTAGCTGAGGATCAAAAGGATAAACATCAGCAACCATTTTTAATTTCTTTAACTCTAAATCGCTTATTTCGTGATTTTTAAGTACTTCTGTATAAAGTAACGAACCACCATTTATATCTATTTCTTTCATAATAAAGTCGCAAATTGTAATATCATTATCAAATAGGCTCATAGCGTAAATATATGTAGCCATATATTTATCTGGGATTTCATTTCGCATTTTTGTTATTTCACATTCAGAACGCCAAAGAGAACTAAATTTCTTAAATCCAATCTGGTCATGAAAACTTGTTGAGTTAGTCAAAATATAAAATGCGATGATGATAACTATTAACAATATAATAAGTGCAAATATAACCATATTATTTACCCTCTCTTTTCTTTAACATTTCGATAGTATTTATCACAAAATCTATATCGCTTTTAGACATATCTTTACTAGCATCAAATAATAGTCTTAAATCTGGATTATCTTTTACGGCTTGTGCGTATTTTGACACAGACGGATCATCGTAGTACTGTTCGTTTGTATCAGATTTGTCCTCTATTAAATCTGATTTTTCTACACCAAAATAATTAGCTAACTGTTCTATTTTATTCATTCTAGGCATTTTAGTGCCGTTAGCCCATGTTGAAACAGTTGATTTGTTTAATTTCAAATCGGCTACTAAATCGGCTTGTGTCTTTTTGTTTCTTGCTAATAAATTACTTAAATTTTTAGCAAATACTTTTTTGTAATCAGAATTCATGATAAACTCCTATTCTTCTCGCCTGTATAATCATATATTAATACTTAAAGTGGTAATATACAATACCATTTTATAAAAAAGTTTACTTTTAGTATTGACATTCTACTTTAAGTAAACTATACTAATAATCAAAGAAAGGAGTGATAAGTTGAAGAGATTGAAAATTTCTTTAAAAGCAGCACGAGTTAATGCAAATTTATCTCAAGAAAAAGTAGCTAAAAAAATGAAGAAATCAAAGCTCACAATAAACAATTGGGAGAATGGTAAGACAGAAATTGATTATGCAAATTTAATTGCATTATGCAATTTATATTCTGTAACTATTGATGATATTGTTTTGCCATATTAGTCTACTTTAAGTAGAGAAAGGACATGAATGAACGAATTACAAATTTTTAAAAACAATCAATTTGGTAACGTACGTATTGTAATGAAAGGTCAAGATCCTTGGTTTGTTGCAAAAGATATATGTAATTGTCTTGAAATTAACAACTCAAGACAAGCATTAATTCGATTGGATGATGACGAAAAGAGTAGTGTCATTTTAAATGACGGTACTCCGGGAAACCCAGAAAAATCTATCGTCAACGAATATGGCTTGTATAGCTTGGTGCTTTCAAGTAGAAAGCCAGAAGCTAAAGAGTTTAAGCGTTGGATTACACACGATGTTATCCCTCAAATACGTAAAACAGGACAATACGTTGCTGATATACCTCGCACATTGCCAGATGCATTAAGAGCGTATGCCAATGAAGTTGAAGAACACAATAAAGCAAAAGCCTTGATTGAGGAACAAAAGCCAAAGGTTTTATTTGCTGATAGTGTGGCAGCTAGTCATACCTCTATATTAGTTGGAGATTTAGCAAAGTTACTTCATCAGAACGGAGTAAAGAATATGGGCCAAAAACGATTGTTTAATTGGTTACGTGAAAACTCATATTTAATAAAACGCAAAGGGTCTGATTATAACAGTCCTACACAAAAAGCAATGGAAATGGGACTATTCCAAATTAAAGAAACTGTTGTAAGTCATGCTGATGGCCATACATCGGTTAATAAAACTACGAAAGTAACAGGAAAAGGACAACAGTATTTTATTAATAAATTTTTAGGTGAATAAAGATGATAGTACGAAATCAAGCAGATCTAAAAATAGCCAATAAAAGATACGGCCAAATACCAACAAGATTTGGATGGGCTGGTCGAAATGATGAGTATGGACAATACTGGCGAAAACTTATCAAATCTAAATGGCCTGAACGCAATCAATCAAGATGGAATAAGAAAGTCATTCTATCTTGGGTAAAGTTAGCTAGAACTGCTGATTTACACGCAAGGAATGAAATGCGATGGAAAGCCTAGTATACACGGCTAACCAAGTAGCGGAACTATTTCAAATTTCACTAACTGCAGTATATGACCTAAGAAATAAAGGCAAGCTAAAACAACTACCGAATGTAAGCGGTGTAAGGTTTAGTAAAAAAGAGGTTGAAGCACTAGCAGGGATTGAAAGTGAATACTCGGCTATTGGTTACAGAAAGTTAAAAAACGAAGTGGAAACACTAAGAGAAGAAAACAATCGTTTAAAAAGAGAAATAAAAAAAATCACTGGCGATTTGCTAGTGATAGTTGGAAAGGATTTGTAATGAAGGTGATTTATCTAACAAGGATTATATCCATAATGCTAATTGCTGGTTCAATGGGTTCTGTTGAACTAGGAAAGATAGATGGATATACAGGGTTCTTGCAAATTTTGTTAGGAATAACACTTTTAATCTTATCCAATTTCTGGGTAAGAGAAATAAAAAAGCACGCTAGGCCGTAGGAAAGCAAGCGTGCTAGTAGAGAGTATGTCTTATATCTCTACTTGTATTTTAACACAAGGAGAAATAAATGGAAATTAATTTAACACCGATTGTTAGTCAAAACGAACAAGTATTCAAATGGAACAAAGACGAAATCAAAACATATTTTGAAGCACAACTAGAAAAGTATAAAGGACTTGTAGTTACGGAAGATAACTATAAAGAAATGGTAAGTGCTAAAAATGAAATCGTTAAATACAGAACAACACTTGATAAATTCTGTAAAGAGAAAAAACGTGAACTCAAAAAACCTATTGAGTTGTTTGAAGAAGAAGTAAATGAAGTGTTGAAAGTTGTTTATGATGCAGAAAAGCCACTTGCAGAACAAATTAAATATTTTGACGAAAAAGAAGCACAGGCAAAAACAGAAACTATCAATAAGTTTATTGAAAAGATGGTTGAAAAGTATAACGTGCGTGAAGAATACGCAAATCAATTGCAACGTGATAAACGCTGGTTAAATAAAACTACAAAGATGAAAGATATTGAAATCTCTATTGAGGGAATGATGATTGAAATTGCGAAGCGACAACAATCAGATGACGATTACAAACAAATTCTAGCAGAGAAACAGGGAATGATTGAGTTTGTTGTAGATACTTGTAATCAACAATACGAACTAGCGACACCAATCACATTTGATGAATGCTGGAGTGCAGTAAAAGATATGCCATTAGATCAGGCTAGAGAGTTAATCAACGCAAAATTTGCAGAACGTAACGAAATGGAAGAAGCTGCACGAGCAAGCATCACAAATGAAACAGTCGAAACAATCGAAGTTGTAGAAGCTAAAACTGGTTTTACTATAACTGTTTATGACTTAACAGAAGATGATGCAAAAGATTTAACCGATTTCTTAGAAATGCGTGGTTACAAGTATAAAGAGGTATAGATGGATAGTAGATATAATGCGGTTAAAACTGTACCGCAATCAGCGTTAAGGATAATTGACTTTGGAAAACTGAAAGGGAAATATGACATTTCTCCTCAATGGCGATGGGAAATATTAACCGAAGTTTATGGGATGTGTGGTGTTGGTTGGTACTTTGACATTGTAGATACAGAACAAGTATTGGTCGAGGCTACTGGCGAAACAATGCTTTATGTAAAAGTAAATCTATATATCAAAGAGGGGAATGAGTGGAGTAAACCAATTCCAGGTTATGGTGGTGATTTCTTAATATACAAAGATAAAAATGGTTACCACGGAAATGATGAGGCTTTCAAAATGGCTGTTACAGATGCACTAGGCACTGCAGCAAAAATGATTGGTGTAGGTGCTGATGTATACCGAGGTTTACAAGATACGAAAATCAATGCAGCAGCCGAAAAAGAAAAGAAAGAAAAAGAATTTGACCCTCACAATGCATACGCAATCGTTTTGAAGATGGCAAAAGAACATGGGTTAAGTGAAGAACAAGTAGCACACCAATTAACAGAAATGTTTGGTGTTGGTGTGATTGATAACGTTACAAGAGATCAAATGTCTAAACTTTATGACTGGGTAAAAGGCTATGAAGTGGACAACAAGTAATATTGATATACTTCGTAGTCCGCTAGGTGTAATGGTAGTAATACCAGCACCACATGACAATGATCTAGCGAAATTAGATAAAGACAAAGAATACGTGATTGAGATTAAAAGGAAGTCTAAAAGCCGTAGCCTTAACTCAAATAGTTATGCTTGGGTGTTGTGCCAACGGATAGCCAATGAGTTGAGTAAAAACAGTTATACATCAAAAGAGGATGTATACCGCAAAGCGATAAAAGATTGTGGACATTTCTCATATGTGCCAGTAAGAGTAGATGCAGTCGAACGCTATATCCAAATATGGCAAGCGCACGGCATCGGATGGATAGCCGAAGATGCTGGAGAGTGTAAAAGCCTAAAGGGGTATCACAACATAATGTGTTACCACGGTAGCAGTGTATACAACACAAAAGAAATGGCAAGGCTTATAGATTGTTTGACAGATGAATGTAACCAGCTAGGTATTCAACTAGAGCCAAGTGAGTATATTCAATCACTCATAGAGGGGTGGGATAGTGAACAAAAGAAAGAGGCTTGACGATAAACTCTATAAAATAACAAGACCACAAGCTATTGAACGAGATAGTATAGATGGCTATCCATGTTGTGTGATATGTGGATCACCTGCTACAGAGGTTCACCACATATTGCCTAGAGGTAGAGGCGGTACAAGCGAATTAAACAACCTAGCGTGTTTGTGCAGATATTGCCACGAGAACTTAGCACATGGAGTATTTGCAAAGGAAACACAACGTAAGTTAGAAGAGAGGAATAGAAATTTATGTTAGTTAAAGACTTAATCAATAAATTAAAACGAGTTAATGAAAACAATGAAGTCGTTATTGTTGATAACTATGATAATGTTTTTTCGAAAATCGAAGTTTTGATTGCCAAAAACGAACAAGATAAAACAAAGGAACTCGCAGTTATTGACGTTGATTTTTAGGAAAGAGGTTAGATTAGCATGAAAAGAATTGATGTTGTTGAATTATATGTGAAGAAACGCATTGAGAAATTAGAACAAACACAAAGCGAATACAAAGTAAATGAAAAAGAAATTACAGAATTGAAAGATGTGCTTGATGTGATTAAGCAAACGCAACCAAAATCTAAGTGTGTAAATGCTGTTGAAATTACGGAAGTAAAACCACAGTATAAAGAAACCGCTTGTGATCACGTTTATGGTAGATAGTGCCTATGAGCGAACCTAAACGATACTTTTGGTTGAAGTTACATAAAGACTTCTTCCAACGTAAAGAAATTAAAAGATTAAGAAAAATTGCTGGTGGCGATACTTATACAATTATCTATCTCAAAATGTTGTTACGTTCAATTATGAGCGATGGGAAACTCTATTTTGACGGACTGGAAGATGACTTTGCATCAGAACTTGCGTTAGATCTTGATGAAAAAGAAGAGAATGTACAAATAACAATACAGTACTTACTCAAAAGCGGATTACTTGAAATGTGTTCTGACGAGGAATATTACTTGCCTGATACAAAAAATAGTACAGGATGTGAAACAGCAGTAGCTAGTAGGGTTCGTAAGCATCGAGAAAGAAAAAAAGCGTTACAATGTAACACCGATGTAACACAGGTGAAACAATTATGTAACGGAGAGATAGAGAAAGAGATAAAGATAGATAAAGAGTTATATAAAGAGAAAGATATAGATACTCTATCTTTATGTGAGCAAAAATCTCTAATTCACGATGTACGGGAAGATGCTTTTGACTTGATAACTGCAAACGTAAAAAAATCACTAGATAATCTTGTAGATGAATATGGGGCAGTAATAACAAAACAAGCTATTCTTGATGCCAAAAAACAAGGTAAATCTCATATCAAGTACGTTGAAGGTGTTTTAAAAAATAAGATGCTTGAAGAAAATATTCCTGCAAACAATCCAAAAAGAAAGCGATTTGTTAAACCAACTCTATCCGAGATTGAGCAGTATTGTATTGAAAGAAATAACAATGTAAACGCTGAACAATTCTTTGATTATTACGAAAGTAATGGATGGAAAGTCGGAAAAAATTCTATGAAAGATTGGAAAGCAGCAGTCAGAACATGGGAACGTAGCGAATACAGAAAACCTAATTTTAAAAAGAATAGCAAGGAAGATGCAATCAACGTAGTTAATAACTTGATGAATAAGTTAGGGGGTGTAAATACTGAACAACCAACAACAGACTTTGAAAGCACTATCGATGTTACAGATAGCGTGGTCTACTGATATGTCAGAACAACGTATGTTGTTATATGTCAATATGCTTAGTGATGTTAACCCTGTTACTTTAGAACAGGCCATAGCTAACTTAATTAATAAATGTAAATTTCTACCAACAATTGCAGAAATTCGTGAGGAGTGTACCGCATTAAGTGCATATGTGAATATGCATGATGAAGTAGAAACCGCACAAACTGCATGGGAGAAAGTAATAAAAACAGCAAGTACTTATGGATATGACAACGGAAAGGAGCATTTAGAGGGAATAACCTTAACGGCTGCAAGAGCGATATGGTCATCCTTTGACCCTAGAATGGGTCATGAATATAACGAGGCAAGTTGTAGATCACAATTCATCCGTTGCTACGAGCAACTTGTGGAACGTGATAAACACCGCCAACGTATGGCAAATTCAATAAAGGATAATCATGTATTGTTAAAAGCACGAGAAAAGGCGGAACATGATAAAGCCTTGATAAGTGCTGGACAAAAGAAAATAGAAATGACCTCTACTGGAAACTTGGTAGAGGTCGCTAAAGAACCAGTTGATTTGACAGAAATAATCGACAAAAGCGAAATATCCGATAAAGGGAAAGCGTTATTAAAACAGGCAATAGGAGGATAAATGAAAGAAAGCGTAAAAGAGTTTGATGTGAGTGTGAATGTAAATTTCAATGTTAGCTTTCAAATGCTGGCGAATAATGAAGCGCAAGCACTCACTAAGATTGAAAATCTACTAGAAATCATGCGTAACGAGGCAACAGTCGATTGCCACATTCATCCTAGCTACGATGTGTACGTTGATGAAGTTGAAGCTAAACTAAACCAGCTTAGTTATTGAAAGATAGAAAGGGGATTATATATGAATAATGTTCAATTGTTAGGCAATTTAGCACGAGATGCTGAATTGAGATTTACACAAAACGGAAAGGCAGTAGCTATTTTCACGGTAGCTGCAACCAATACATACGTTGACAGTACAACAAACGAAACAAAAGAACAGACCGCTTTCATTAATTGCGTAGCATGGGGCAAGACTGGGGAAGCTGTTAGCAATTGCAAAAAAGGCGATAGATTGCTAGTAAATGGCCGTATTCAAACTCGGTCATATGAGGATAGTAACGGTCAAAAGAAATATGTAACCGAAGTGGTAGCTGATTTTGTAGGTAAAAAGCTAGATGGTGAATTTGATAGCGGTAGTAACTTTGATAGTTTTGAAAATAATGGTGGTGATGAAAATGTTCCGTTTTAAGGGGGAGTAAACATGGTTGAGTTATTAGTTGTAATGAATTGTGGAACAAGCACATACAGAACAGAAACTTTTAAAGATAAAAAAGCCTTTATCGATGCTATAGACAACGTACAAGTAGGGAATACAAAGTTGATTTGTTTTACAGATAAACTAGGAAGGTATATTGCGGTATCTCCAACTAATTGCGTTATTGAATGTACTGATTGTTAGTGGTGAGTGATGAAAATACTTGATGCTTGTTGTGGCAGTAGAATGTTTTGGTTCGATAAGGAACACAAAGAAACTGTATACATGGACAAACGAACATTAGATACAACGCTATGTAATGGTCGGAAGTTAATCGTAAAGCCTGATATACTTGCAGATTTTCGTCACATTCCTTTTAATGATGAAACATTTTATCTTGTTGTATTCGATCCACCACATTTACTAAAAGCTGGTGATACATCATTTTTAAAATTGAAATACGGAAGATTAGATGAAACGTGGAAAGAAGATATAAAGCAAGGTTTAACAGAGTGCTGGCGTGTTTTAAAACAAAATGGAACGATGGTTTTTAAATGGAATGAGGAGCAAATCACATTGCCGATGGTAAAACATTTACTACCATGTGAACCACTAATTGGACAACGCAGGGGTAAGACGATATGGTTAGTATTTTTTAAAAGTTGAAGAGGTAAAAAGATGAAACGATTTAAAATTTCAGGATATGTAACAATTGGGTTTGAAAAAATTGTAGAGTGTGAAAGTTTTGAAGAAGCCGAAGAACAAGCGAATGTGATTGAACTTACAGAGGATGTAGATGATAGTGATATGAATAACTGGTTTGATGAAGTGGAAGTCGATGATGTGGAAGAGTTAGAAGAGGAATAACCATGCATTAACAAATAGGGATATTGATTATGAAAGTACCATGTAAGGGGTGAGTATTTGACAGAACAAGATATTCAATATGCGTTAGGGAAACATTTATTTCTTAAAAATATATGCATACCTAATGTAATGATGAGGGATAGAGGAAAGCCACCTTATGAGGCTGACTTTATCTACTTCAATTTAAACACATTGCATTTGACAGAAGTTGAAATCAAAACTGATATTAATGATTTTAAGAATGATTTTAAGAAAGCACGTTACCACGATAATCACAATGTTATGTATTTGTATTATGCAGTACCTAGAGATTTGTATGATGATCATTATGGAGTAATTGATGAAATGCTTGGTGATGCTGGCTTAATTTTAATTGATGAAATAGATATGTTTGGTTGCATAGGCAATATTTATAGGTTTGGTGGTTTCGTAAAAAGAGCAAAACGAATAAAAGGTTCTGTTAAATTGAACGAAAAAGAAAAGGAACATTATATGAGAATTGGGAGTATGAAATGGGTGAATAGATGGTAGTAATGAAAGTAGAACTATTTAATGATAATTTTCAAAATTTCAAACGCTATGGAATACCAAAGGCACAGTTAGTAATTGCAGATATTCCATATAATCTAGGAAATAATGCATATGCAAGTAATCCTATGTGGTATGTAGGCGGTGATAACAAAAACGGCGAAAGTAAAAAAGCTGGTAAAGCGTTCTTCAATTCTGATTACAATTTCAACATTGCAGAATATTTTCACTTTTGCAATCGGCTGTTAAAGAAAGAACCTAAAGAACGAGGGCAAGCACCATGCATGATTGTATTCTGTTCGTTCCAACAAATGCCGATGGTAATCGAATATGCACAAAAACACGGCTTTAAAAATTACATTCCCATTACGTTCAACAAGAATTATAGTGCGCAAGTCTTAAAGGCAAATATGCGTATTGTAGGCGCTACAGAATATGCATTGATTTTGTATCGTGAAAAACTTCCTAAGTTTAATAACAACAAGAAAATGATATTTGATCACTTTGAATGGAAACGTGATAACAAGAATATCG
>ERZ772960.1527-NODE-1527-length-18338-cov-3.199530_pt1 | contig 18338 bp, 15 predicted proteins | sample MGYA00580678_ERZ772960 | MGnify/ENA primary metagenome ERZ772960 (study PRJEB29015, sample SAMEA2737930) | human oral metagenome | biome: human oral; feature: human-associated habitat; material: dental | place: China | collected 2059 ... | reverse complement strand
AATACTGCGAAACGCCGTTGCTGTTGCGCCCGGCCCACTCATAAGTATAGAAGGTTCCCAGAGGCTGTCCTTCGATAATGCGCTCGGTATAGCCGTTTTCCGTAATGCCTGCTATAAGCGGATTACCCTTCTCCACATAGTTTACGCTGAAGCGTCCCTTGGTAAGTTTCGTCACCTTGTTGGCATTATGCGACAGTGTAAGGCTGGTGTTCCACGCAAAGTCTTTCGATTGCAGGGGGATGGCATTCAGCGTAAGCTCAATGCCGCGGTTGGAAATGTCACCCACATTGGCCGTAAGCGTCGGCACAGGATAGATGTATGTGCTTACGGGATAGTCCCAGATAAGGTTCCATGTCTTCTTGCTGTACAGCTCTATCGTACCATTGAGCCGACCTTTGAGGAAAGCAAAGTCAAGGCCTACGTTCAGCATGCCCGTGCTTTCCCATTTTAAATTGGGATTCGCGTTTTTGGTAGGTTCGAGCTTATAGTATGTTGTCTGCGTTCCGTCAGGACTGGTATAGACGAAGCTTCCGGCCGAATTCAGTCCGTACGTCGCCACAGCCGTATAGGCACCGAAGCCCAGAGCATTGCCGCTTACGCCATAGCCCACGCGCAGCTTCAGCATGTCGAAGATGCTTCCCTGCATGAAGTCTTCTTCCGATACGTTCCAGGCTATGCTGGCCGAGGGGAAAGTTCCCCACCGATGGTTCTTTCCGAACACTGAACTTCCGTCGCGGCGAAGCGTCACCTGCAGCATATAACGGCTGTTATAGGCATAGTTTGTACGCCCGTAAAAGGAAATATTGCGTACGGTCTCCTTCATGGCGCCCTGCACATCACTCATGCCATTGATAAGGTTGGCATAGGAAATATTGTGAAAGCCAATGGTATCGTCGTAGAAATCGTGTACGGTAACGCCGAAGCCGTCGTTGCTCATGCGTTGCTCGAACGAGTAACCCAGCATTACGCCCAGACGGTGAAGGCGGCCTATCCTGCGGTCGAAGTTGACAAACGATTCAAGATTGTGCTCAGCGCCATTGGATACCGAGCGCCTGGCCTGCCCGTTATAGCCTTTCACTATCTGCGAATGGCTGCTGTCGTAACTCGCAAACGACCGTTGGCCGGTTGAATAAGAATAGTTGGTGTTCCACTCCAGGCCCTCAAGAATCATGAGTTTTGCCTTTGCCACAAGCTGCATGCGACGCCACGAAAACTCGTTGCGGTCTTCGTTAATCAGCGACAACGGGTTGTAGTTGTTGGTGCCGAACGACGACTCGTACCAGCTGCCGTCGTCATTCCTGACGGGGTTTGTGGGCGAATAATAGTTCATGGCGTCGAGCACTGACTCGTTACGGCCCGTCACCGGCACGCCATGATGCGTGCCCATCATGGCGTTGACACCTGCCGAGAGCTCAAGATGGTTCTTCAAAACACATGTGCTGAGCAGCGACCGCGCGTTGGTACGGTTCATCGACGTGCCGCGTATCACGCCGTCATGACGTATGAAGTTAAGGCTCGTCATGTACTTTGTCTTCTCGTTTCCGCCGCTAACCGACAGGCTGTGACTATGGCTCACGCCCGTGCGCAGCACTTCGTCCTGCCAGTTTACGTCAGCACCGGCATCGTCGGCCAGCAGTCCTGACGCCCTCAGGTCGGCGGCCGAAGCCATCGGTAGGCGGCGTGCCGTGCGGTCAAGAGCCAGATAGGCATCGTAGGTGACGGTGGTACGGCCCGCCCGTCCTTTCTTCGTGGTAACGATAATCACGCCGTTGGCCGCCTTCGAACCGTAGATAGCGGTAGCCGACGCGTCGCGCAAGACGTCGATGCTCTCAATGTCTGACGCCGGAACCATGGAAATATCCACCCCCGGAATGCCGTCAACCACGTAATAAGGCTGCATGGCACTGCCCGTGCGAAGCGAGGAAGCGCCGCGCAAACTGATTGACGGCGTGCCGCTCGGGTCGCCTGACGACGACACCACAAGGCCGGCAACCTTGCCCTGCAACATCTGGGCGGGGTCGGTAAACACGCCCTGATTCAAATCTCTGGCGCTCACTGTGGTGATAGACGATGTAACATCCTTGCGGCGCATGGTGCCGTAACCCACGACAACCACCTCGTTCAGCGTTTCCTGATTCTCTTTCATCACCACGCTGCGGCCAGGTGTAATAGTCTGCGAAACGAAGCCCACGTAAGTCAGGCGCAGCTTTGAGCCCGAGTTTACACTAAGTGTGTAGCGGCCGGTGGCGTCGGTCTGGGTACCGTTGAGCGTCCCCACCTCTACCACGCTCACGCCTACCAGCGGGTCGCCGTGGACGTCGGTGATGACTCCCGACTTGCGAATCTGCGACCAAATCGGGACCGAAAACAGTATGAAGATGCAGGTCAGGGCCACTCTCCGAAAGCCGGCCTGCAGACCTCTTGTAAATTTCAACATCATGAATTATAGGTTTTTACCCAACCTGACAGGCCAAGTTTCATTTCAGGTTTAAGGCAAAAAACGTCAAGTAACAATGACAAAAGTTTGCCGTATGCCTATCAAAATATGAGTTATTTTCCTGATTTACAGGCACAAATATAGCAAAATTAGATGGCTAAAGCAACATTTTGTGATATTTTTTTATGCTGTGGGGCAAGCCCGCATTTTTGTCTTTACGGCGCAAAGGCAAAGTCTTTACGGCGTAAAAGCAAACACAGGGTTATATATTACTGATAAACAGTGAGATACAAACCACATGAAAGTCTTGCGATTAGCCCGTAAAGACAAAACGATTACGACGTAAAGGCGATGCGATTACGACGTAAAGGGCGCGCGATTACGGCGTAAAGACAAACCCTTTACGCCGTAAAGGCAAAACCTGCATAAAACAGAGGTCATGAGGCCACACGCACAACCCCGATGCCGTAAGGAAATCAGGCTGTAAAGACACGTTTTTACACCTTATTATATTATAGGCACCGGCGACGGCCATGCGGCATGCTCTGTAAACTATCATTATGCATAAGGATGGGGGAATATGTATATTTATTCCTTAAAAACTGACAGAACCAATATACATCAGGTTCTTTAACATAAAAAATATATACAGAACTATGTGATATGTATGAAATTATCGTATCTTTGCAACGCAAGAGAATAATCATTCAATTATGAATACGAAAAGACGACGACTTGAGACAATACGCATGCTCATCTCGAGCAAGGAGTTAGGAAACCAGGCAGAGGTTTTGCAGGAACTGCGGAGAGAGGGATTCATGCTTACGCAGGCTACGCTCAGCCGTGACCTCAAGCAGCTGAAAGTAGCCAAGGCAGCCAGCATGAACGGCAAATACGTGTACGTTCTGCCCAACGAAACCATGTACAAACGTGTGCATAAACCCCTGTCGGCCACGGCAATGTTGTCGGCCTCCGGCTTCATTTCCATCAACTTTTCAGGAAACATGGGCGTTATCAAAACGCGCCCGGGATATGCCAGCAGCATAGCATACAACCTTGACAACAGCGAGATTGAGGACATTCTCGGCACCATAGCCGGAGATGACACCATCTTTATCGTGATACGCGAAGGGGCTGATACCACTGAAATTACGCGCGCCATCAACGACAATGTAACCATTTAGACAAGGCACAGGCGCCGTAACGGCAAGAGAAAAACAACAACGTTAAAAAGACAGATAAACAGACAGGACTATGGCAAACGGAAGAAAATTACAGCGTTCAAGTGACAGAATCTTCGGAGGTGTGCTGGGCGGCATTGCCAACTACTTCGACGTTGACCCCACGATAGTGCGCATTATCTATTCGGTGCTTACGGTATGCACGGCGTTCAGCGGCATTATACTCTATCCCATACTTTGGCTGATTATTCCCAAAGAAACCGAATAGCAACTCCACGGGCCTTGCAGGCCGGGGGCTTTTCACCAGACAAGCAACATGAAAATAGCAATTATAGGAGCCGGTGCCATGGGTGGCGCTCTGGCTGAAGGACTTTTGAAGGGCAGCATTTTCAAGCCCGAAGACATCGTTATAGCCAATCCGCATCGGGAAAAATTAGAGAAATTCGCCCGCCTCGGAGCACAGACTACCACTGACAACCGTGCAGCCGTCAGGGGAGCACAGCTCGTAGCCATCGTGGTAAAACCGTGGCTGGTTGAGCAGGTAATCAGCGAGATAAAGCCCGTGCTGGATTATCAGCAGCAGACTGTTGTCAACATGGCGGCCGCCATCGGCAGCGAGACGCTCCTTTCCTGGCTCGACAAGAATGGCTCGTGGCCGTCACTGTTTCAGGTTATACCCAACATTGCCATTGCCTATAGGGCTTCAATGACGTTCATCGTGCCGTGCGGAGCCGGTGAAAAGCAAACGGCGATGGTCAAATCAGTGTTCGATGACCTGGGACAAAGCCTCATCACCGACGAGGTCCACCTCGGAGCAGGCACCGCATTAGCCAGTTGCGGCATTGCCTATGCCATGCGATACGTCCGTGCTGCCGCCGAGGGAGGAGTGGAACTGGGCTTCAAAGCCGACGTCTCAACCCATATCGTGTTGCAGACTTTGCAGGGGGCTGTGTCGCTCCTGCAGGGCACGGGTATGCACCCCGAGGCCGCAATTGACCGCGTTACCACACCTGGAGGACTTACCATTAAAGGCTTGAACGCCATGGAACACGCCGGTTTTACCAACGCTGTCATTGAGGGACTGAAAGCCGGTACGAAATAAACGTTCGGAAAAGGCATCATCCTGAAAATTGCACAATGATTAAACGATTGCGTAATAGAAACTTGCACACATGACATGCATGTGCGCAAGAATTAACATTTTATATCAAAACACCCGAGAATATAACTAAAAAGGTTCTTCCGTCTAAGTGAGTTTTAGTACTTTTGACCTCCGAATTAGACTAAAATATAGTAAAAATGGAAGAATCAATCCAACAAATCGGTGAACGCCTCAAAGGCCTTCGCGACGTTCTCAACATCCCCGCTGAGGAGGTTGCAGAGCTTTGCGACATCTCCCTTGAGCACTATTTAAAGATAGAGGCCGGCGAAGCCGACCCATCTGTATTCAGGCTTAGCAAAATCTCAAAGCGCTACGGCATCGACCTTGACGTTCTTCTCTTCGGCGAAGAACCCCGTATGAGCGCCTACTACGTGACGCGAAAGGGCATGGGTCCTGAAATAGATCGCGGCAATGACTATAAGTATCGGAGCCTCGCCGGAGGCTTTCGCGGACGCAAGGCCGACCCTTTTATCGTCAAGGTAGACCCGCTTCCCAACGGCAAAAAGTATAGACAGAACACTGTTGACGGGCAGGAATTCAACGTCGTTATGGAAGGAACGCTGGAGATTACCATCGACGACAAGGTGATTGTACTGAACGAAGGCGACAGCATTTATCTGGACGGACGACGCCCCCACTGCATGCGAGCACTGAAAAACCAGCCTGTGACCTTTATCAATGTGGTCATTGACTAACATAATTTTTTAACGGAAACAAGAAATGATAGAGAGATTTCTAAAGCAGACTCGCTTTACTTCAGAGGAAGATTACAAGGAGAACCTGCACTTTATAATACCCGAGAACTTCAATTTTGCCTACGATGTCATGGACGAATGGGCACGAATAGAACCCGATAAGGTTCGTCTGCTCTGGGCCAGTGAGCGTGGAGAAGAGGTAAGGACAACGTACAGGCAGTTCAAAGAGCAAACCGACAGGACGGCTGCATACCTCATGAGCCTCGGCATTACGCGCGGCAATAAGGTCATGCTCATCCTGAAGCGCCACTATCAATGGTGGCTTTGCATGATGGCTCTGTGCAAAATCGGAGCCATTGCCATCCCCGCGACGCACATGTTAACCAAGAACGACATCGTTTACCGCAACAACAAGGCCGGCGTAAAGGCCATCATTTGCGTCAATGACAGCTATGTAACCACGCAGGTTTCGGAGTCGTTGCCCGAAAGTCCCACGGTAAAGACCCTGATTGCAGTCAATTCTATGTGCGAGAATAGCAAGCCGGTGCCCGAGCATTTCCACGATTGGTTCAAGGAATGGGACAAGGCACCGCACTTCCGTCGCCCTGAAAACGTCAACGAAAACGAAGATACCATGCTGCTTTACTTTACAAGTGGCACGAGCGGAGAGCCGAAAATGGTTGCCCACGACTTCCTTTATGCTCTGGGGCACCTTACTACAGGCGTCTACTGGCACAACTTATCGGAACACAGTATTCACCTAACCGTTGCCGATACAGGATGGGGAAAAGCCGTCTGGGGGAAGTTATACGGACAGTGGTTCGCCGGAGCGACGGTGTTTGTATTTGACCATGAAAAGTTCACGGCAGAGAAAATCATGCGCGCTATGGAAAGATATCACGTTACATCCTTCTGTGCGCCCCCGACGATTTACCGCTTTATGATATTGGAAGACTTCAGCAAGTACGACCTCAGCAGTCTGGAATACTGCACGACAGCGGGCGAAGCGATGAATCCTTCCGTCGAAACGAAGTTCTTTAAACTCACTGGAATACACATCATGGAAGGCTTCGGACAGACCGAAACCACCATGACGCTGGGCACATTCCCATGGATTAAGCCGCGCCCTGGGAGCATGGGGAAGCCCAATCCGCAGTATGAGGTAAGCCTTTTGCGTCCTGACGGCACCGACTGTGAGGACGGAGAGCGTGGCGAAATCTGCATCAACACGGTCAACAACAAGGCTATCGGCCTCTTCAAAGGCTACTATCATGACAAGGAACGCACCCGCGAGGTGTGGCATGATGGCATATATCACACGGGCGATATGGCATGGCGTGACGAGGATGGCTACTTCTGGTTCGTGGGACGCACCGATGATGTCATCAAGAGTTCGGGCTATCGTATCGGTCCGTTTGAGGTAGAGAACGCGCTTATGACCCATCCGGCCGTCGTGGAATGCGCCATAACGGGCGTGCCCGATGCAATAAGGGGTATGGTTGTCAAGGCTACCGTGGTGCTCTCTGACGAATGGAAGGCCAAGGCCGGCCCCGATTTGATCAAGGAATTACAGGACCATGTCAAGCACGAAACGGCGCCATATAAATATCCGCGCGTCGTCGAGTTTGTGGACGAATTGCCCAAAACCATCTCCGGAAAGATTAGAAGGGTTGAGATTCGCGAGAAAGACAACAAGAAATAACAACGAAAAGGATTGCCGTCTGCAAAAGCAACGGCAAGATATAACGATGAAAAGGATTGTAGTTAAAGTGGGCAGCAACGTGCTGACACGTCCTGACGGCAAGCTCGATGTGACGCGAATGTCGGCCATTGTCGACCAAATCGTCTGGTTAAAACGCCATAATCGCGAGGTCATACTCGTATCATCAGGCGCGATGGCAAGCGGGCGGGGAGAGCTTCATATCGACCGTAAGCTCGACAGTGTATCGCAGCGGCAGCTTTTCTCGGCATTGGGACAGGTCAAACTTGTGGGCCTCTACTACGATCTTTTCCGCGAGTATGGCATGCACGTCGGGCAGGTTCTCACCATGAAAGAAAGCTTTTCTACGCGTGGTGAATACCTGAACCAACGCGCCTGTATGAGCGTAATGCTCGACAATGGCGTTATACCCATCGTGAATGAAAACGATACAGTAAGCGTCACAGAGCTGATGTTTACCGACAATGACGAGCTGGCGGGGCTGGTTGCAGCCATGATGGACTGCGACTCGCTGATTATTTTGTCGAACGTCGACGGTATTTTCAACGGCGACCCCAAGGCTGCAGACACGCAGGTTATACCAACGGTGAACTACGACCACGACCTTTCCGAATATATCCAAAGCAGCAAAAGCCACTTCGGCAGGGGCGGAATGATGACCAAAACCACCATAGCGCGCAAGGTTGCAGAGGAGGGAATCAGGGTGATTATTGCCAACGGAACGGTCGATAACATCCTTATCAACCTGGTGGAACATCCCGAAAGCACGCTCCATACGGAGTTTCTGCCGAATCCCGAGCCCGTTTCGCAGGTTAAAAAATGGATAGCTCACAGCGAGAGTTTTGCCAAAGGGGCCGTCCATATCAACGCTAAAGCAGAGGAAGCCTTAAAGGGCGACGCGGCTGTAAGCCTGCTCTTGGTAGGCGTTACGGCGATAGAGGGCGACTTTGAAGAGGGCGATATCATCAACGTTGTGGGGCAGGACGGGCAAGTTTTAGCCATAGGCCGCAGCGGATATGGCGCTGACGAGGCCCGCAAACTGATGGGTAAGCACGACGTGCGCCCGCTTATCCACTACGATTACCTGTACATGGAGTAATCGTTTCTATCTAAAATCATCTGTTTTATGCTTGAACAATTCAAGAGAGCCAAGGCTGCGAGCCTGACGTTGCCCATGCTGAGCGACGACAAGCGCAACGCAGTGCTGCTGGCCGTAGCCCGTGCCATCGAGGCGCGGACGCCGCAATTACTGGAGGCCAACGCCCAAGACCTGGCCCGAATGGACCGCAGCAACCCTATGTTCGACCGCCTGATGCTCACCGCCGACAGGCTGAAAGGCATCGCTTCAGACATGCGTCATGTCAGCATGCTGCCGTCGCCGCTGGGCCGTACGCTCAAGGAGACGACGCTTCCCAACGGTCTTCACCTGCGCCGTGTGAGTGTTCCGTTTGGCGTTATCGGCATGATTTACGAGGCGCGGCCCAATGTTACCTTCGACGTTTTTTCGCTATGCTTCAAGAGTGGCAACGCCTGCGTGCTGAAATGCGGCAAGGATGCCGAATACTCCTGCCGCGCAGGGGTAGACCTTATACACGATGTGATGCGCCAATTCGGCGTTGACGAAGGGGCCGTCATGCTGTTGCCGCCCACCCATAAGGCCACCGACGCAATGCTGCAAGCCACAGGATACATTGACCTTTGCATACCGCGTGGCGGCAAGCGCCTCATACAGGCCGTGCGTGACAAGGCCCGGGTGCCCGTCATTGAGACGGGAGCGGGCGTCGTCAGCACCTATATCGACAGCAAAGCTGATATAAAAATGACCGCCGATATCGTGCTCAACGGCAAGACCCGACGCGTAAGCGTGTGCAACGCGCTTGACTGTTTGATTGTTCATTCGGCCCAATTGCCGCAGCTCTACCGCATTTGTGAGCCACTGGCCGCGAAGCAAGTAACGATCTATGCCGACGAACGGGCCTTCAAAGTGCTGCGCGGGCACTACCCCTCCACACTGTTACAACCGACCGATGACGAATGTTTCGGCACCGAATTTCTTGACTATAAGCTCGCCGTCAAGACCGTCGACAGCCTCGAAGAAGCCGTCAGACACATTGCCCTTTACGACTCGGGGCACAGCGAAGCCATCGTCACCGCTGACCCTGATGCAGCCCGATGCTTCCAGATGGCGGTTGACGCAGCATGCGTTTACGTCAATGCACCTACGAGTTTTACCGACGGAGGCCAGTTCGGTATGGGCGCAGAGATAGGCATCAGCACCCAGAAGTTAGGCCCACGCGGCCCTATGGCCTTGGAAGAAATAACCACATACAAGTGGCTTATCGACGGGAACGGCCAAACCCGACCATAGCAGGCGGGCACCTTTGCCTTGCTGACGAATGTAAAATAAATTCTGATTATTCTGCCCTTTGTAAAGTAACCGAAACAGAATATTTCATAAGCTTTTGTCCCCAACAAAGTCAAAGAAAACCTTATACAACATCCTGAACACGCCCCTTCAACAGCATTGAAACCCCTTTACGGCACAATTACACGACGATTACGATGTAAAGACCATGCGATTACGGCGTAAAGACAAGATGATTACGGCGTAAAGCCCATGCGATTACGGTGTAATGCTACCCACTAAACCCCATAAAAGCGCCACCCTGCTCACGTGCAAGATGGCGCTTTTTATGAATCAGACCTGATTTTTATTGTGAACCGACGCGCCCTTTACGCCGTAATGGCATGAAAAAGAGGGCTTCAAAACGATTGTTTTATACTGAACACGTCATTAAATCATTGGTAATCAGTGCACTACCTACACTGTCCATTTTAAGCCCGTACGCAAACGAGACCCGAAAATTCAGGAATAACGCAGCCTCGGGAACGTACTTGTCAATATTTTTCGGTGTTGAAACATATTCTCTCTCACTACGTGAGACGCGGGGAAAGACTCCCTGCGCGTCCCTACTCTTCGATAATATCCTTCGCCCGTTTCCAGCCATTGGCTGCCCGATAAAGCGCTCCGGTGCCCAGGGGTACGTAAAGAATGGTGTTCTGTCCTACGCTATGGGTTTTCAGAACAGGCGGTACAGCCCACTTCACATGGACGCGTGCAGCATGGAAATTACCCGAAAAGCCATTGTTCTCATTCAATACAAGTGAGGCCGGATAAGCCAGATCGTGCACACGCGCGCCCGTATCGAAAGCGCAATAACCTATTGTTTCCAAACGCGAATCAGTCGGAATGTTAATTTCGGTAAGGCGTGTACAGTTGTGGAAAGCGTATGGACCAATGTGCTTTACCGATGCCGGAATATCAATTTTAGTAAGGTTTTCACAGAAATTAAAGAGCCATCCGCCTATCGTTTCAAGCCCGGCAGGCAGCACAATGCTCGCAAGCGGTGTACGCGTAATGAAGAAAGCGTTGTCGCCTAACGTGTTTGCGCCGTGGGTGTTATAAGTTGTAGTGATATTGGTACCGATGGAAGGCTCATTGAATTTCTGTCCGCCGCCAATGAGCTTACACTGCCCGAGATCAACGTGCTGCAGGTTAAGATTGCGCTGGGTAATGAGCTTGTAAGTACCGTTCGCATTGGATTGAGTAAAGTCGACCATGGGACAGAGCATCGACCGCAGCGTTTCGATGTCGCCGTCGTTCAGTTTTCCCGAAAGGCGCAGCGTGCGCACGTGGCTCCAGTCGGCCGCATTGCCTCCTACAAGAATGCCCAGTGTGCCTGGCTCGCGGACGTCTATTTCCTCGGTTTCCTTCAGTTCGCGCGGCCACTGATGTATGATAACCGTCTGCGTTTCAGCACCTTCGGCCGTAATATGCAGGGTAGCCGCGCGGCCAAGACCCGTGTTGGGCTCGCACGTAAAGCGATAAATCAGCACCTTACCTTCCCTGGTGGGGCGGACATTGTGGTCTTCGACCATGAACGATTCTTTCTTAAGCCACGTAGCGGGTGCCGAAATGCTTAGCTCCGGCATGACATTTGTCCTGACGTAAACGAAAGCCTCCTTGGCCGTTGCCTCGATATCGATGTGGTCAACCAGAGCTTTCATCTGCCTCTTATACATCTGGCTTACCTTAAATGTGTACGTTTTGCGGCCATGTTGCAATGCAACAGAAGCGTGGCGCATGTTAAAACTGCCGTTAGCCTGCACGCTGACGGTAACGGCATTGGTGCCTGTGACCGATACCTTGCACCAGGTCTGGCCGTTGTCATCAGTAGCCGACGTAAGCTTTGCCGTCCATGGCTCGTCAGTCTCGTTGAAGTAAAGGGTGAACGTTGTGTCGCGAGAGCTGACGAAAACCTGCTGTTGTTCCAGCAGCTTTTGCGTGGCTTCATCTTCGGTGATGCGGCTAAAGTTTTCATCATCAGAGCAGGCGGTAAAAAACAATAGGAAAAGGAAGGGGAAAATTCCCAGCCATGAAGGTAAATGTTTCATAAGTAATCAGGTCGTTAGGTTGCGAAACGAAAGTAAAAATTATCTTTTAGAAAGCAAACTTGCGCACCACAACACCACCCTGACGGGCATGGATGGTAAGCTGCAACGTGTCGCCGGTGCGGAAGTCTGACGTCGGAATGCTGGCATAAACAGTGGTGCTGTAATAGGCCGGCACGCCGTTTTGGAGATGATAGATGCGACAGAAAAACGTGCGATGGCCCTGCAGGTCGGTCACGATGCTGTCACGAATCAGACCCAGAATGTGCTTGCTGTCGGGCTGGTCAGCCTGTCCGCTCTTCAGCACGAGGCCCACATTGACATACCGTTTGCTTGCGCTCATCCAGCAACTCTGAAAGCCAACCGCGTCGCCCGGCCCTGACACGCCGGCACTTCCGGCCTGCGGACGAAGCACATAAACCTGCCGCGCTCCCACGCCCGTTACAGAAAGCGCACGCGATGCCGCCTGGGATTGTGTGGCATCGGCCTCACCTTTATTATAATATAGCAAGGCACGATAGAGCGTGTCAGGGCGTGTTGCCCAGGATGTCTTCAGCACAGGGGCCAGCACAAGGCTGTCGCCGTCGTCGGTAACAGCCCTGCAGAGAGCGCCGTTGCTGTTGGTATGCACCTCGACGAAGTCGGCACGAAGATATGAGTGGCGCGAATCGCCCGCGTCGTAAGCACCCATATGGCAGGCCGTCACCATCAGAAGCATGGCGACTGCTGCTGTCATCATCGGGACCGGACGCCGGTAAAGCCGCGTCATTTCGTGAAATTAAAATGACTGAAAAACGATTTCCACCGGCCGTTCTCTTCAGTAGCGGTAAGATAATTGCGCGTGGGATAGGCATATTGCGAAAGCAGACACTGACGCAGATACCTGTCGTCGCGGTTCTCTATGTCAATCAAGTCGAGGCGTGAAGCAATGTATTCCTCGAACTGCTTGTACTGCTCGTCGGTATAATGCTCCAGATAAAGCTTGGTGTTCTGTATCATATCCAGCGCAATATAGTTGACGGCATACAGATGATAGCCGCGGTGAATCTCGCGATCGATATGTGCGGCAATCTCGTCAAAAAGCTTATTCTTGGGCTGTTCCATATCAAGTGTCTGCAGCCAATCGTCTATACAGGGCGCACAATGGTAGTGAATGTGCCCCTTATAACCCTGTACTCCCGTCGACATGCTTTCCATATCGTCGCCCGGTGTCTTCTTCCAGAAGGGGATATCACGACGCAACTGGTACTCGCGTGCCTTGAGATAGTCGCACGGATCATACTCGTAGGATATGGCCAGAGGCACGATATGCAACTGCATAAGGCGGTCAACGATCGACCCTTCTCCGCCCATCACCATCATCTTCAGGATGGCAGGCTGCGTGAGGTCGTTTGAATTCTTGGCACGTCCCTGCCGCTGGGCAATCCATATATTCTCTTTTTTCCTGGAGATGGCAAAGTGAATATATTCGGACATGCGCTTGCTGGCCTTCAGCATTTCGACGGAATGGAGGGCACGCTCAACCGTAAACGCCTTGTTGATACGTACAAGGTCGCGCACCCAGTCGAGGGTAAGCAGGTTGTCGCCAATCGCAATCTCGCAGGTTGTAGAGAAGCCGACATCAATCAAAAGCTTGTCGAGGAAAGCCGAATCGAGCACAATGTCGCGATGGTTGCTGACAAAGGTGTACCGATTCTTGATGGAAATATTGCAGGCATCAATGTCAATGCCCTCGCTTTGCTCATGGACAAGCCTCTGCAACATGGGGTAACAGAAAGTCTTTTGAAAGTCAAGATTCGTCTTGCAAGCATGCATCATCGGGCCCACTTTGTCTAAAGGAACCTGAGGCAAGGCCTTTACAAGCATCTTTTGAAACTGTTTGTCTTTCAGCAGACGGTCGTAAACCTGTGGCAATTCTTCCGGCTCATAAGGACGGATAGGATCAAACTCTGATGGAACTTTCATAATATACGTATTTAAAAATATCGTTATAAAAAGGTGGGAATGGTGTTGTTAGGAGGTGGAAAAGATCTCATTAAAAGGTGAGGAGAACGCTATTAGCCCATGAGAAGAGAGCTTTTACCGGCCGGTGCCGACAGCCGGCAGCTCCTTGCCCTCGGCAATAATCAGCTCAATTCCTAATTCTTCAAGCCGCCTGACAACGGCAGGCGACACCTGTGAGTCAGTAATGATAACGTCTATATCCTCCAAATTGGCAATCTTGGCGAAACCGCGACGCCCGAATTTGCTTGAATCGGCAAGTACAATAGTCTTTTGGGCCGTGAGCATCATTTGTCTGTTCAGTTCGGCTTCACGCAAGTCTGTGGTGGAGATTCCGAAGTCGAAGTCGATGCCATCCACGCCTAAGTAGAGCTTGCTGAACGAGCATCCCTTGAGGATATCCTCGCTGTACTTGCCCACAACCGACAGACTGCTGTGACGAACCACGCCTCCTAACTGCACGATATCAACGTCGTCCATCATGGCTAACGTCTCGGTGGCCTGCAGAGAAGCCGACACAACCGTCAGCTTCCCCACGGGATGTATACACCGCGCAAAGGCATGAATGGTGGTTCCCGAGGCTAAAACAATGCTGTCGTTGGGCGTAATCAGTCTGGCAGCTTCCGTACCGATGAGGTTCTTCTCCTCTGCATAGAACTTCTCTTTTTCGTTAACCGAACGATTGTTGGTAAAGGGATTGATGAGAATAGCTCTTCCGTGGCTGCGGTATAGCTTGCCCTCTTTCTCTAATTCTGTAAGATCCTTTCGAATCGTTACAGAAGAAACTGCTAACGTTGTAGCCAAGTCGCAGACCTGAACAGAGCCTGCCTTGAACAGATAATCGAGGATTGTATTCTGCCGTTCTTCCTTTGTCATGATGCTTTTATAGAGTTTTTATATCGTGATTGTTTTCGTCTGATTACATCATTGGGTAAAAACCAAATCGGAATATCTATATACAAAGATATACCTTTTCTTTGCTTTTTATATACTTTACGTCGTTTTTAAGATTTAATTAACACGATGGCTTGATGGCATTTCAGTATTATTATTAAATAATGTTTATTACAACAAACGTTTATTAACTTTAGAAAGAAACCTTACTTTATTGTTGTTTTTATCAGATTTATATTATAATTTTGTTTCGTTTCGAAATAATAAAACAGTTGTTTCGAAAGCTATTGAAAGCCTCCGCATACATTTGCGGTTCTGTATACAAGAGCATTAAAACAAAGCTACGATATGAGCAACATGAATCATCAAGAGTACGACGCCATCATTATTGGCGGAGGTATCACAGGAGCTGGCGTTGCACGCGACTGTTCGCTAAGGGGCCTCAAGGTACTGCTCGTTGAGAAACAAGACTTTACAAACGGAGCCACGGGACGAAACCACGGTCTGCTACACAGCGGTGCGCGCTACGCGGTAAACGATGCCGAGTCGGCAGCCGAATGTATCAAAGAGAATATGATCCTGCGCAGGATAGCCAGACATTGCGTTGATGAGACAGACGGACTGTTTATCACCCTGCCGGAAGACGACCTAAGCTATCAAAAGACTTTCGTTGACAGCTGTCAGAAAGCAGGAATACGGGCAGAAATCATCGACCCGGAAGAAGCAAGACGTCTTGAGCCTTCGGTAAATCCAACTCTGACAGGAGCTGTAAGGGTTCCCGACGCGTCGGTAGACCCGTTCCATCTCACCACAGCCAATATCATAGATGCACGCCGTCATGGTGCAACGGTGCTGAATTATCATGAGGTTACCGAACTTATTGTGGAGAACGGAGTGACAAAAGGCGTTGTCCTCCGCAACAATCATACCGGCGAAACCAGCGAAGCCTATGCCCGTGTAACCATTAATGCCGCCGGAATCTGGGGACACCTTATTGCCCAAAAGGCCGGTATTACCATTAACATGTTCCCTGCCAAGGGTACGTTGCTTATCTTCGGGCATCGCGTAAACAGCATGGTTATCAACCGGTGCCGCAAGCCTGCCAATGCAGATATTCTTGTTCCTGACGATGCCGTTTGCGTTATCGGAACCACAAGTGACCGTGTTCCTTTCGATACCATTGATGATTTAAAGGTAACTTCTGATGAAGTTGACCTGCTTATTCGTGAGGGAGAGAAGCTCGCTCCGGCCTTATCTACGACACGTATCCTAAGAACTTACTGTGGTGTACGCCCATTGGTAGCTTCGGATGACGACCCATCGGGGCGCAATATCAGCCGCGGCATCGTGTGTCTTGACCATAAGGTGCGCGACGGTATGGACGGACTCATCACCATTACCGGCGGAAAGATGATGACCTACCGCATGATGGCAGAGGTGGCTACCGACTTAGCCTGCAAGAAATTAGGTATAAACGCGACCTGTACAACGGCTACCACGCCGCTCCCAGGCTCGGAATCAGTACCTGAAACTTCCCACGGGCAGCTGTTCAGCTCATCTTTTAATGCAGCCCGTGGCCGCCACGGAACCATGGCCGAGGCCATAAATCACGGAAACAAAGAGGACGATGCACTGATTTGCGAATGCGAAGAGGTAAGCGTGGGGGAGGTAAAGTATGCTGCAGAAAAGCTACATGTGCACAATCTGATGAACCTAAGACGCCGTACCCGCGTCGGGATGGGTACGTGTCAGGGCGAGCTTTGTACCTGCCGTGCGGCCAATGCAATATGCAACGGCAATGTACTTGCATCGGAGGAAGGGCTGAAAGAATTCCTCAACGAGCGATGGAAAGGCATTCGCCCCGTAGCATGGGGGCAGGCTCTTGGGGAAGCACAGCTCACCGCTACCATATATCAGGGACTATGCGGCCTCGATAAAATAAACACAAAACAACAGGATACACAGAACAATGAAAAGCGATAGCATCATCATAGGCGGCGGACTTAGCGGTCTTACTGCTGCCATAGCACTGGCTGAATCCGGACAGAAGGTAACCGTTGTTTCAGCCGGCCAGAGCACTCTGCATTTCAGCTCCGGCTCATTTGGCCTGCTTGGCTATGACGCAGAGGGGCAGGAAGTCAGCCGTCCTTTAGAAGTCATCGGATCACTTGACGAGAATCATCTATATAATAAGGTGGGGGCAGAAAATATTTCCATCCTTGCCCAGGAGGCTAAAGCCCTGTTAGGCAGATGCGGTATAAGCACGACAGGAAACGAAAAAGCCAACCACTATCGCCTTTCACCTATGGGAGTGGCAATACCTGCATGGCTCACGCTTGATGATATGGAAACTTTGACAAGCCCGGATGAGCTGAAAGACAAGAAAATCACACTGGTAAACATTGCCGGTTTCCTCGATTTGCCCTACCATTATACATTAGATAACCTGACAAAAGCGAGCGCAATCTGCAGCTACAAGACCATACAGCTTGAAGAATTTGACTTTGCCCGAAAGAGCCCTACGGAAATGCGGGCCTCAAATTTAGCAAAGGTTATCCACGACAAAGGCATTACTGACAAGCTGGCCGAAGCCATAAGCCATACAGCTGGCAACGCTGACCTCGTGCTTCTGCCCGCTATTACCGGACTGAAAGATGCGCAATTATCGGAAGAATTACGCAGAAAAGTGAAGGTTCAAGTCAAGTTTGTTGCTACCATGCCGCCATCAGTACCCGGCATCCGCACGCTTGAGCTTATGCGCAAACGTCTGTATGCCCTTGGCGGAAGCATCCTGATTGGTGACAAAGCCGTCGAAGGGCGCTTCAAAGATGGTAAGATTGTCGAAATCAAAACGGCACACCTGACTGAAGAAACGCTCACAGCCGACAACTTTATATTGGCTACGGGTTCATTCATGAGCCAAGGACTTATTTCTGATTACACCCATGTGTTTGAACCTGTATTCGGTTTAGATGTTAAATCGTTGGCAAACAGGAACGACTGGTACGACGAAAACGTCTTCCGTGCACAGCCTTATATGAACTTCGGTGTGACGACAGATGCCGATTTGCACGCCATGAAAGACGGCAAAATTATTGAGAATCTGTTTGTCACAGGCTCGATTCTTAGTGGGCATAACAATATAAAGTTTGCAGACGGTGAGGGTGTTTCCATGCTCACGGCACTGTATGCAGCAAAGAAAATCGTAAAGTAGAAAGGCCATGAACGTTATACAAGCACTCAATATAAGTGAGCATTCGTACGAAGAATGCCTTAAATGCTCCATCTGTACCGCTTATTGTCCGGTGTCTGCAGTGGAGCCAAAGTACCCCGGGCCAAAGCATTCGGGACCCGATTTGGAACGTTATCGTTTGAAAGATCCGACATTTTTTGAAGAGAATCTCAAACTTTGCCTGAACTGTAAACGGTGTGAAGTGGCATGCCCTGAAGGCGTAAAGGTAGGAGATATTATCCAGGCCGCTCGTATAAAATACAGTAAACACAGTCCGAGTCTGCGCGACAGAATCCTCGCCAACACCGATTTCATGGGAACCGTAGCCAATAAGGTTGCTCCCATTGTAAACATGTCGGTCTTAAGCCTGTTAAGGTGGTTATGGATGGCGTAATGAAGATTGACAAACACCGCACATTCCCTGCCTATACCAGCCAGAAGTTTGAAACATGGTTTCGCAAACACGCTGCCGCAACACAAGAACAGTATAAACATCACGTCAGCTACTTCCATGGTTGCTATGTAAATTACAACTTCCCACAGCTGGGAAAAGACCTGGTTAAA
>ERZ772960.1524-NODE-1524-length-18378-cov-12.306609_pt1 | contig 18378 bp, 13 predicted proteins | sample MGYA00580678_ERZ772960 | MGnify/ENA primary metagenome ERZ772960 (study PRJEB29015, sample SAMEA2737930) | human oral metagenome | biome: human oral; feature: human-associated habitat; material: dental | place: China | collected 2059 ... | reverse complement strand
AAACAGACAAACAGACAAACAGACAAACAGACAAACAGACAAACAGACAAACAGACAAACAGACAAATCCGGTTGTGCACAATATGCTGTATTTTTCTTTTTTTAGAGTTTTACCGTCAAAAGTAAGAAAAATATTTTATAATAACGGTTCTTATGCAAAGATTGGAGAATTTAACAATATCGATATGTCCTTTCTCAATGCCTATTCATCTCTTGAGAATTTATGCAATGAAACTGAGTTTGTCTCTAATGGAGATTGTATTAATATTATTGCAAACAATACAACCCATGAAGAGCCGAATGATAGCGATATTCAATTTATACGGCGAGGAGAGCTTATTCCGCTTGCAAAACAATATTGTCTTAACGGATATACGGCTAAGCATTTTTATGCGAATTATTTAGCCCATGAATCTTGTGCTAAATTTTTCCGTTTTTTGAAGGACAATAATTGTTGGAATAATTCTCGGATAATCATTGCAGGTGATCATGGGCGATATTCAATGCACACAATCGATATGGATTTTTTAAAAGGTTTTGACGGTACCGGTATTTCTCCTCAAAGCCTTATCCCATTGATTATGATGAAGGATTTTAATTCGGATGGCCCCTTACAAAAAAATTATACCTTTATGACCTTAGCCGATATTCCAATTTTAGCAACAGAAGGTCTTTCAGCTGAATTACAAAAAAATCCGTTTAGCGGTTTACTATTTAAATCTTCTCAAGATAAAACCGTTATAAAAGCTATGCACGGCGGCGATTGGCGTGCAAATCAGCAGTTAAATCTCACTCAGTTTAAAACTACGGAAGATGATTGGGTCTATGTAAAAGAAAATGTATACGATCCTGCTTGTTGGAGTAGGACAAATTTTGATATTAAAAATTAAGGAGATATAATCATTATGATTCCGCTTTTGTATATTGATCCCGGTACGGGAAGTATTTTATTTTCCATTGTAATAGGTCTTATTACAACGTTGTATTTTGTGACAAAGACTGCTTTCATCAAATTAAAAGTTGCGGTATATAAAGATAAAGGAAAACTTGCCGGTAATAAAAACAGTATTGTTATTTATTCGGAGGGAAAGCAGTATTGGAATGTGTTTGCTCCTATATGCGCTGAGTTTGAAAAACATCAAAAAGAGCTTGTCTTTTATACCTCATCGGAAGATGATCCTGTGTTTTTACAAAACTATACCTATATAAAACCTGAATATATCGGTAAGGGTAATAGAGCATTTGCCCGCCTTAATATGCTTGAAGCCGATGTGTGTTTAATGACAACGCCCGGATTGGATGTATATCAGCTGAAACGCTCGAAATATGTTAGGCATTACAGCCATATCCTGCATGCACTTGATGATGCGACGAGTTATCGGCTTTTCGGTCTTGATTATTTTGATTCCGTGCTGTTATCGGGGGAATATCAAATAAAAGGGATTCGCGAACTCGAAAATTTGCGGAATATTCAGAAAAAAGATTTACGTGTAGTCGGCTGTCCATACCTTGATGTATTAAGCGAAAAACTAAAAGAATTGCCGGAGAAAAAAAATGCGTTTACCGTATTGATAGCGCCGTCATGGGGTGCAAACGGCATATTATCAAAATATGGGGAGCAGTTAATTACACCTCTTGTCGAAACGGGCTGGAATATTATTATCCGGCCGCATCCGCAGAGTAAGGCTTCGGAAGCGGATATGTTAAAAAAATTGGAAGAAAAATATAAATCTGCCGCCAATGCGGTATGGGATTATAATCCTGAAAACATCAATTCACTTTCGGAAGCCGATATTATGATTTCCGATTTTTCAAGCGTCATTTTTGATTACTGCTTTTTATTTGATAAACCTTTCTTGTACTGTAATAATGAATTTGATCACCGTCCTTATGATTCAAGTGATTTAAAAGAAATCCCGTGGAAATTTTCCGTCTTAAAAGAGATCGGTGTTGAACTGAATGCGGATGGTTTTAGCCGCATAAAAGAAATTATTATGGATGCTTGTAAAAGTGAGGCGCTCAAAGAAAATAGAGCAAAGGCAAAAGACACGGCATGGCAGAATAGAGGGCATGCCGGAGAAGCTGTGTACGAATTTTTAATGGAAAAACTGAAAGGTTAATAATGATAAAAATGAAGTATTTTTACCTTGTATTTTTTTTACTGCTGCCGACTTTTGCATTTGCGTATCTTGACCCCGGAACGGGAAGTTTATTGTTATATGCTGTTATCGGGATAGCAAGCTCCGTTATTTTTGCATTACGAAGTTTTTGGTATGTACTCATTGAACTTTTCTTTTCGCAGCGCGGGGAAAAGATTGAAACGAATGAAATGCCTGATGTGGTGTTCCATTCTGAAGGCGGAAAATATTGGCATATTTTTCAGCCGGTCATAGCAGCTCTGTTGGAAAAACAGATTGCTTGCGCCTATATTACGCCCGATAGGAATGATCCTGCATTGCAGTTTCAAAAAGACAACAAAAACTATCATCCGATATGTCCCGGTAAAGAAATGATAACTATTGCTTATCTTAATAATATAAAAACAAAATTGGTTGTTTCTACAACTCCCGGTCTTGATGTGTATATGTGGAAGCGGTCAAAAAATGTAAAACGTTATGCGCATCTTTTTCATGCGCCTACGGGAGTCGATTTATACGAAAAATATGCGCTTTCATTTTATGATGATATTTTTTCCGTAGGGGCGTTTACGGAAAAAGCGCAGAATAAACTTGATGATTATAGAGGTTTACCGCATAAAACGTTTTATCCTACGGGGTGTACATATTATGATTATCTTATAAAAGAGGCGGAAGAAATAAGTAAAACGGTTAAACCTGATGGTAATACGCTTTTATATGCACCGTCTTGGGGAAATAGGAGTTCGATGGTAAACTATAAAACCGAAATTATTGCAGAATTGTTAAAAACAGGCATGAAAGTTATTTTCAGACCGCATCCGCAAAGCTTTATTTCGGATAAGCAAATTGTCGAAGAAATTAAAAAAATGTATTCCGCGAATCCTTATTTTCAATTTGATTGTAACCGTACCGGAATTGAAAGTATGACAGCAGCCGATATTTTGGTAACGGATTTGTCGGGAATGCTTTTTGATTTTGCTTACTTGTATAATCGTCCGGTTGTTATTGTCAATTACGAAACAAAGCTCGGCGGGTACGAAGTGGAAGACCTCGAAGATACGGGATTCGACGTGCAGGCAAGTTTGACGCTTGCGGAAAAAGCCGATACGGATATAACAACGCTTGCAGAAAAGATACGCACAGTGAAAAACAACTATACCGCTGCATCAAAGAAAATTAAAATTTTTCAAGAACAAAATATTTATAACTTCGGTCATGCAGGAGACGCTGCCGCCGAAAATATTATAAGCATTTTAAAGGAAATATAATCAAAAGATATGCCGAATTTTTTATATACAATTTTTATCTATCCTGTATATATGTTAGTCGAATTCATTTATTTTATTGCTGCCAGTATCACGGAAGATAAACTCGGCTTTTCCATTATAATCTTAAGTTTTACCATAAATCTTATCTGTTTGCCTCTTTATAACATTGCTGAAAAACTTCAAGAAAAAGAGCGCGCAGTTCAAAAACTAATGAAGGCAAAAATTGCTGATATAAAAGCGATTTTTAAAGGCGATGAGCGTTATCTTATTCTTTCTACATATTATCGCCAAAATAATTATCATCCGGTTTATGCTTTGCGCAGTGTGTTTCCTCTTTTTATTCAAATTCCATTTTTCTTTGCGGCATATAGTTTTTTATCTCATCTTTCCGTAATGAATAATGCCTCTTTTTTGTTTTTACATGATATGGCAATGCCGGATGGATTATTAAAAATAGGTTCGGTATCAATAAATATTCTGCCGATTGTGATGACTGTTTTTAATATTATTGCCTCATGGATTTATGCAAAGGATTTTGGCTTAAAAGATAAATTACAGTTATATATCACTGCTGCTGTTTTTTTAGTTATTTTATATTATTCACCTTCAGGTTTAGTGTTTTATTGGACATTGAATAATATTTTTTCATTATGTAAAAATATTTTCTATCGGTTTAGATCCGTGATATTTGATGGAAATAAAAATATATATAAAATAGCATACTTAATAGTGATTAGTATGCTTATTGTATTAACGGTTTTAACCGGTTTATATGCGCATAGGGAAAAAGCGCTTTTTTTAATGGCCGGTTTGACAAGTGTTTTAATTATGTTGCCTTGTATTTCAAAATGTATAACATGGCTGGAAATAAAGCATAATCATTCCGTTTTTGACGATGCAAAAAAACGAAATAGTATTTTTTCCCTTTGTTTGGCCGCTTTTACAATTCTTATAGGTCTAACAATTCCGGCAGGGCTTATAGCGTCTTCTTCCCAAGAATTTTCGAATTTAGAAAATATACAAACCCCTTTTTATATTATTTATACGTCATTTATTCAAAGTTGCGGAATATTCTTTTGGATTTCCGTTTTATATAAGCTCTGTACTCCGCAGGTACAGAAACGTATAACATATATATCGCTTATTATCCTTCTAACATCATTAATTAATGCTTTTATTTTTAAAGGTGATTATGGATATATTTCAAATATGCTTACGTTTGAAAATATTGAACGATTACATTCATCGTATGGATTCATTCTTTTAAATTTTGGAACGCTTTTTTTTATATCCGTAATATTGATAGTCATTATGCATTCCCGTGCGGCAAAAATACTCCTGCATATTACGGCCATTATTGCGTTATCGCTTATATCTCTTTCGGTGATTGACGGCATAAAAATAAAAAAAGATTATAAACAATTTGAAAAGTTAAGCGATACCGAACGGACGAATGTTCATTTAAAAACCTATACATTTACACGAACCGGTAAGAATATTCTTTTTATTATGTTGGATCGTGCTATGAATTTTTTTATAGATCCGGTGCTTGAAAATTCAAAAATAATAAAAGATTCATATACAGGTTTTACGCTTTATAAAAATGTGATAGCTTTTGGAACAGGAACTAACACCAGCGCGCCGTCGTTATATGGAGGGTATGAATATACGCCGGAGAAAATAAATGAACGTAAAAATGAATTGCTTATTGATAAACACAATGAAGCGTTATGTGTGTTGCCGCGTTTGTTTAGTGAGCATAATTGGAATGTGAGTTTTACCGATGCTTCATGGGCGAATTACTCATGGCTTCCCGATAATTCTATTTTTTCAAATTATTCGATTACCGCAAAAAATATTACCGAAACGGGAAAATATACGGAACAATGGATACGTGAGAATATAACCGTATCTAATAAAACTCAAAATCTTATCTTACGCAATATGTTGTATTTCTCTTTTTTTAGAATTTCTCCTGCTGAAATACGGCGTGTTATTTATGATTCCGGTGCTTATGGAAGTGTTTCGGTTCCAAAGTATTTTGATAAAGGATTTATTAATTCTCTTTCAGCATTGGAAAATTTGCATAAAGAAGTGAAATTTGCTGATGGTAAGAATTGTATTAATATTATTGTAAATAATACCGCCCATGATATTCCGCAAATTTCAGATGATTTTTCAATACGGCGGAAAGAAATTATTGAACTTGCAAAAAAATATTGCGGAAACGAATTTAGCATTACCTCATTTTATGGCAATTATTTAGGGCATGAAAATATTGCAAAATTTTTTCAATTTTTAAAAGATAATAATTGCTATGATAATACCCGGATAATTATTGCAGGTGATCATGGCGCCGGCGGAATACGGGTAAATACTATGGACTTTTTATCAGCTTTTAATCATTCCGATTTTAATCCTGAATCATCAATACCGCTTTTAATGATAAAGGATTTTAATGCAAGCGGTGCATTAAAAAATGATGATACATTTATGACATTAGCTGATATTCCTTATTTGATAACAAAAAACTTATCCGATATTCCTCAAGTTAATCCTTTTACAAACCGGCATTTTATGTATTCTGCCGATCTTAATAGATTTAAAATAGTTATCCATTCAGATGGTTTTGCAAATAGACAGAAGACCTTAACACAATTTATATGTAAAGAAGATGATTGGATGTTTGTTAAAGATAACGTCTATAAGCCCGAAAATTGGAGCCGTACGGAATTTAAATGACTTATTAAAAAATATTCATTATGTATTGATTATCTCATGTCTTATTAAAACATAAGAAAAAATATTTCCTGTTGACTAGTAATATTAAAGAAAGAGAGTGAAAAATGAACCTAATATCTAAAATTTTAATGACTCTGTTATATCCGTTTATCGTTTTAATTGAAACGGTATTTAATTACTCATACAGAGTATCCGGGAATTATGGCGCTGCTTTAATTCTATTAAGCTTTTTTATTACGACAATAACGGCACCGCTTTATTATCTGGCGGAAAAATGGAAGAATCAAGAAAAGATTGTGCAAAAGAAAATGCATAAAGATATACAAAGTATTACTACTAACTTTGAAGGGCAAAAAAGATTTTATCTTATTAAAACCGCTCGGAAGATTTATAACTATAAGTGGTGGTATACCTTTAGGACGTCTTTCGGTCTTATTATTCAAATACCGTTTTTCTTTGCCGCTTATGAGGTATTATCGCACTATACCGGTTATCAGCATATTCCGTTTTTATTTATTAAAGATTTAAGTGCGCCTGATATGCTTATTGCAGGGATAAATATACTGCCTTTTGTAATGACAATAATAAATATCGCTTATTCTATTTATTATACGAAAAGTAAGAGCTGGTATGCCAATAAAGAACTGTATATCATGGCAGGCTTATTCTTAGTTTTATTGTATAATTCTCCATCGGCGTTATTGATATATTGGACAATGAATAATGCGTTTAGTTTTATTAAAGGGATTGTTTTGAGAAAAACAGGGCTTTCACAACCTCCTATTTTAATCGAAGAAGGTATAAAAGGAAAAACACTGAAAGAAATGATACAAGAGAATGTTGATATTATTTATTTCTTTTTCTTTATTCTTTGTTGTTCCTTACAAGTGTATTGGTTTACACATTGGCCTGCAACGGTTAAATATAGTATGTTGCTCTTAACTGGTGTCTCCGCTATTCTTTCTTTTGTTGCCGTATATATCACAAGAGCGAAAAATATCTTTTTGAAACTTCTATTGCAATGGTTAATACTTTTACCTTTTATTTATGTTTTTCTGTTTAAACGGGATATTGATTTTGTGCTTTCAAATCAAAATCTCAAGTTCTTTATTTTATTTTTTGCTGCATGGATTATTTTTTATTGTATCAAGGTTATATGTAAGATACATCATACACAATATGAATCAACGTATAAATTCTTTTTACCGGCGGTTGCTTTGATTTTTTGGGTTTGTATTTATTTGCCGGTTTTCTTTTATATACAAAATCCTGAAATAATAGATATATCTTTTACTAAATATATAATTACCCTAATATCTACTGCATTGGCGGTTACTATAATATATACTTTTTTATATCGGATGTTATCTGAGCATTCCAGATATCGTTTGGAATTGATTACCGTCGTTTTATTATTGTCTGGAATTATATACTCGCTATTTATAAAAGTTGAAGTGGGCGAATTAGACTGCTATACTTTTACAAATCAAAATGAACTTAAACGTATTCCTGTTATTAAATATTTTTTTGATGCCTGTTTACTGTCAATGCTGGTTTTTGCCGGTAAATATATCATATTAAAAAAGAGGAAGTCATTAAATATATTTGTAATAGCATGCACTATTTTGCTCAGTGCAAATCTGTTTTTGAAATATTTAAATACTGACCTTATAAAAGAGCCGGAAATTATTAATACTGATATGCCTACGGCGGCGTATTCAAATTATAAATTCTCTAAAAAAAATATTAATATCGTCTATTTACTTGCAGATATGTTTAACGGTAATTATATAGGACGTATAATTGAAGAATATCCGGAATATAAAGAAAAACTTTCCGGTTTTATTTGGTATCCGGATTCCCTTTCTATCTCTACAAATACGGAACAATCACTTGCAGGATTATTAGGCGGACCTAATATAACGGCATATACTGAATATCGGAAAGGTGTAGAGGATAATATGACGGTTGCAAATCAAAAAGCAGCCGATGTGTTCTTTCAAAACATTCTCGATTCAGGTTATACGGTAACAATGCAGGATCCTGCCTATTTTATTCCAATAGATTCGGATAAAATGCATATAGATTACAGTACTAACTATAAAGCCTATTGGAAAATGAAGCATCAGTATCCTTTAACTCCCAAGAAAGAGAATAACGGCTTTTTAATGATATTTCTTGCTATGTTTCAATCAGCGCCGCATTTTTGTAAAACTATTATCTATGATAACGGCAGCTGGATGTTCTATTATAATAAGAAGTTTTTTATAAGATTTACAGAAGCTGCAATCAGAGATTTAGCCGGAATTGAAATTTTGTCTGAAGTTTCGCGAGTTGATACGGAACCGGAAAATAAATACTTTTTATATATTCATAATAATTTAGCTCATTCGCCGTACGCGGTAAACAAAGAAGGTGTTATTGTAAAAGAAGGATTTCCCGTCCCCGGTATAGAGAATGCTGAAAATACCGTTGCAGCTGTATATTCCGCAAAAAAAACGCTGGATGTTTTAATCGATTGGTTTTCGTGGATGAAAAAAGAGGGTGTGTACGATAATACCGTCATATATATATTTTCTGATCATGGTAATTGGTTTTGTGATAGCGATTTACCCGAACTTACCGATATTACATACGATACATTGGATGATGATAGGTCTCATGCAAATACATTGGTTTTAACAAAACCGTTGGCCGGTTCAGGAGAGCTTAAAATCGATCCGTTATATATTCATTCTTCCGATTTACCGGCAATGCTTTCTACAGATACGGGGCTTCCGAATATTTTTAGCCTTGATCCGCGTACAAACCCTGATAACCAAAATAGAGTGCGGTTTTATTTTACCCCTTCTTATAAGAAAAATAAATACAATCTTTATTATGTAAGTGGTTCCATTTTTGATAAAGATGCATGGAGTATGACTCTCCCCGAAAAGTAAAGTATCGCAACATTACACTAATATGCACCTTTTCCGGTAATAACAACGACACAGGTTTGTAAAATAATCCAGATATCCAGCCAAATCGACCAGTTTTGGATGTAAAAAGTATCCAAGAAAATTCTGTCGTCATACCCTGTTGAAGACCTGCCGGAAATTTGCCACATACCGGATAATCCGGGTGTAACGGAAAAGATATATTTGAATGTATCGCCGTATTTTTCTCTTTCAGGTGTGGTAACAGGACGCGGCCCGACAAAACTCATTTGGCCAAGTAAAATATTAAAAAACTGCGGTAATTCATCAAGGCTTGTTTTACGTAAAATTTTTCCGATAGGAGTAATACGCGGATCGTTTTCAAGTTTTTGATGTTTCTCCCATTCACGCCTCATCTCCGGATTTTTTTCCAGTAATTCTTTGAGCCGTTTATCCGCGTCCATAACCATCGACCTGAATTTCCATGTCGTAATTTGTTTTCCGTTTTTCCCAATGCGTTTATGTCCGTAAAATATCTTTCCTTTTGAGGTACATTTTACAAGAATCGCAATAAGTATCATAAGCGGTATTATTACCGGTGAAAATAAAAGTAAAAGGCCTAAGTCGATACAGCGTTTTATAAACAAATTGATGGGACGTGTTAAACGGTTTGAGGCGGAGAAACCGAAGATATCACCGAAGTTACGTACCGAAAGCGATACGAATTTTATATTTTGATAATACGGTATTGCAATGAGGTAACGGTACCTCGAAAGAATAGAATCAAGCGGGGTATTCATCGTATTACCCTCCGGTAATTCCATGACGATTGCTGTTGTAATTTTGCAGGCGTGGATGCTATCTTCAATCTCTTGTGAATATGGAAATACCGGAATTCCTTTGTATTCTTCATAGCTGGAAGCATTGATATTGATAATTGCTGCGAGCCGGTAACTTAACGAAGGTTTTGTTAAAAGTCTATCAGCTATCGTATGTTTATTTTCATCACAAGCATAGATAACGACAGGGACTCCCCACCACCTAAAAGAACAAAAGGCTGTTCGTATCCCTTCCCGCAATAAAGGCAGAAGAAATGTCGCAAAAGGAATTGCTAAAAGAAGTGCGACGCTTAATGCATTGCGATCATCCGTTTCAACTGCGATAGAAAGGGCAATTCCGGTAAAGCAAAAAAAAGAAGTAAGCGAAAATTTACGTACTTCTTCGGCAGGTTGAAGCATGATTCCGGGATAGAGCCGTGCGGCAAAAAACACTGCTGCAAAAGCAGGAAGGTATATCCAATAATGGATAAAGTCTCGGAACACAATCAGCGTACGATCAACAGCATTAATGGTAAAGAAACTTAGTCCAAAGCATCCCATAACTCCGATGCAGTCAAAGATCATAAATGCGAGACCGGTCGCAAAAGAACTTGTATGGTTAAAATGTTTTTTAAACCAATTTGGAAATTCCGAAGGTAACATGGCGCTATTCTATCATACCTTTTGTAAAGAATCAAAGAGATTTTCATACCAACAACATAAATCTTCCGCTGCGTGATGTATGTCAAAACCCGAATTGCGTACAAGTTCAGGGTATGGTCTCTTCTGTGTATGCTCATAGGTTAAAAGTTTTTGTGCCCATTCGTTTATACCTGCGTGTAACGGAAAAAATTCCACTAAAGGGGTAACGGCCGTATCCTTTGTAACGGCATCGCTCATTAAACAGGGCAGTCCTACCGCTTGTGCCTCTATACCGACAACCGGCATCCCTTCATAACGGCTTGGCAAAAAAAACACATCAAAGGCATTGAGAAAATCGGGAATATCGCGCCGGATCCCGGTAAAAAAGACGTTTTTTTCTATGCCAAGCTCTTTAACTAAACTCCGAATATCCGTTTCCAGTTCACCTGTTCCGATTAATATAAGCGCTGCATTCGGATTTTTTCGGTAAGCTTCGGCAAATACCCGTACAAGCAGCTCATGATTCTTTTGAAATGCAAAACGGCCGATATGCCCGACAATAAAACGATTTTCCAGTCCGAATTCTTTACGTATACGCTCTCTTGCTTTTTCATTGGGCGAAAAAAGAGCAGTGTCAACTGCATTTTTTATCAGACGGACTTGTCCTTTTCGTACCGTTTTAGCGCCGAAAAGCCAACGGGCGGTATAATCGGCACATGCCGCATAGTGGGTTGCAAAAGTCTTGGAAAACGGCCTTAATGCTTGCTTCATCAAATTGCGTTTCCATTCGCCGCGGCTTGTCGTGCTGTGGCTGTGGGCAATGCGTATCGGAACTTTTGCACAGAATGCCGCATAGAGCGGAAAACAACTGAGTGTATTTAAGTGTGAATGGACGATTGTGTATTGGCCTTCTGCAAACGCAGCGCGGCATTGCCTCATATTGGTACGCATAGAAGCTTCATAAGGTTCAAGTTTGATAATGCGTCCGCCCAAGTCGAGGATTTCTTCATCGATGAGGGTGTCATTATATCCGTCCATAAAAAAATCGAATTGCACGCGGCTTCTATCTATGTGGCGATAATAGTTCATTACCACCGAATCGACGCCGCTGATAACGGCTTTTCCGATAACTTGGGCAACTCGGATAGGGTGTGTACGATGAGTAGTCTGATGCATTGCTTCCTTTAATATAATAGCTCTATAAGAATGTTATCGTTTAATAAAAAGTTACAAGATATTATCTCATTATCGGAAATAATCGGAGAATACTTTAAAAAGTGTGAATACTTCCTATAAACGCCATAGTTGGAACCGTATTTTGCAAGCCGTATTTGATGATTGACACATTAAAAGCAGTATACTATAGTTATACATCTCATTGATCTAAGGAACGGTTTAGAATTAAATGATCCCTAAAATAATTCATTATTGTTGGTTTGGTGGAAATCCGTTACCTGCTTCTGCTTTAAAATGTATAGAATCGTGGCGGAAATATTGTCCCGATTATGAAATTAAAGAATGGAATGAAAGTAATTACGATGTAAATAAAATCCGCTATAGTTCGCAAGCATATCAGGCAAAAAAATATGCATTTGTAAGCGATTATGCCCGTTTTGATATTTTGTATCAATGGGGCGGTCTTTATTTTGATACGGATGTTGAAGTAATTAGGCCTATTGATGATATTCTTGCAAAAGGGGCTTTTTTGGGGATGGAAACATCGGAAACCGTAAATCCCGGATTAGGAATGGCTGTCTCTCCTAATGACCCTCTCTACGCTGAAATTTTACAATGTTATGAAAAATTGGATTTTATAAAATCGAACGGTAAAATGGATCTTACTACAGTAGTGACTTTGGTTACCGGGATATTGAAAAAGCACGGATTTGCTAAGGGGAATAGAATTCAGACCGTCAAAAGTATCACCGTATATCCTATCGATTATTTTAATCCTAAAGATCAGAGAACCGGTATTATCACTGTTACTGATAACACATATACTATTCATCATTTTGATGCAAGTTGGTCGCTTCCTTTACGGAAAAAATATATGGAATATTCTAAAACCCTTATACCGAAAGTTGGAAGTAGTCTAACGTATATTATTTTATCTCCTATGCGTATCATTTGCATTATTCAAGAGGTCGGTTTTTCCGGATTCATAAAAAAATTACTTAATAAAATACTATAGCGTTTCTAACTTTGTACCTTGTATATGACAATGATTGTGCTTGACTGGGTATATCTTTGGGATTATTATCAGCTCGGAGTACACACACTTGCTGTGCCGTTTAAATCTGTTTCGGTGATTTTGAAGGGAGCTTATCCGGCTTATTGGAACTTTTTGTAAAGTAGAATTTTTATACTTATACTTATATTTATAAAAAGTTACGTGCTTCTTTCTGTCTTTATGGGAGATACTCTAAATGCGTAAGTTTAAAAATATTCTTATAACAGGCGGCGCCGGTTTTATCGGTTCTAATTTTATTCATACCTTATTAAAAAAAGACGCCACATTTACAGGACGTATTATAAATCTTGATGCGCTAACTTATGCAGGTAATGCGGCAAGCCTTGCAGATATAGAAACCGCATTCGGCGGTAATACTGCTGATGCACAATATATTTTTATTCATGGTAATATTTGCGATAAGGAACTCGTCGGCAGTATTTTTGAAAAATATGAAATTGATACGGTTGTGCATTTTGCAGCGGAAAGCCATGTAGATCGTTCTATTTTAGGGCCGGAAGTGTTTTTACAGACAAACGTACTCGGTACTTTTACGCTTTTGGAAACGGCAAAAAAAGCATGGCAAAAAAAAGACGGTTCCATGAGGGACGATGTGTTGTTTCATCATATCAGTACGGATGAAGTATACGGTTCACTTGGCGCGGCGGGCTATTTTCAAGAAACTACACCGTATAATCCCCGTTCTCCTTATTCTGCGAGCAAGGCATCAAGCGATCATTTAGTAAAGGCATATTTTCATACGTATGGGTTGCCTGTTACCGTGTCAAATTGTTCAAACAATTACGGTCCGTTTCAATTTCCGGAAAAACTTATTCCGCTGATGGTTTTGAATATGCTTGAAGGAAAGCCGCTGCCTGTCTATGGTGACGGTATGCAAATACGCGACTGGATATATGTTGAAGATCATAACCGCGCCGTGCAGCTTATCATGCAAAAGGGGCGGGTAGGTGAAACCTACAATATAGGCGGTGAAAATGAATGGGCAAATATTAAGCTGTTACATAAACTGATCGAAATTGTCTCTAAAAAAGCCGGCCTAAATGAAGAAAAGATTATCGCTCTTATAACCCATGTAACCGACCGGCTTGGGCATGACCGGCGCTATGCCATCGATTGTACAAAGCTTAAAACGGAATTGGGCTGGCAGCGTATATTCGATTTTGAAACGGGGCTTGCTCATACCGTTGATTGGTATTTACAGAATAAAGATTGGATTGAAAATGTCCGTTCCGGTGAGTACCGTAAGTGGATTGAAAAAAATTATAGCAGACGGTAAGACATAATATCAAAATTTAAAAAATGATGGAGATGACTTTCTTTCAATGTCTCTCTCTTCCTCCTCTCCCTCTTTAAAAATCCTCCAAAATAGTATATGCTTTCCTCATGAGTGATGCAAAAACCGACAGAGATTTTCTTTTTGCGCTCGATTATATATTAAATAGGGCGAATGTACGCGAAATCGATGCATTTGCTGCAGCGGTTGAACGGCGGCAAGGTCAGCTGACTGGAGCTGTAAACGGCACTATTCCGTTTACTCCCGAAGAAGCCGCTAAGAAAATGTCGGAATCGATCTATGCTTCTATCGATGCGAGTATGGATGGAGTTCGGCATACTTTTCGCGATTATGCCGCGGATATTTTGCAAAAAGAAGCTCCCGGACTTTCTAAAGAGCAGATCATCGAGCTTGTTGACTCATGGATTCCGCAATCGGGCGGTTCGCACGGCAAATCTCATCGCTCTTCTTTAGCAAAGAATGGTTCCGTACAGGGGATGCCTGCCGATCTGTTATACGAGATGATTATACAGTTTGTTTCCTATAGTTTGGGAGAGATGCCGGTTGAAACACAACGTAGTCTTACCGCTGCGATGCATAATTGGACAGAGTCTTACTGGCACCGATTTCCTACCGGGGTAAAGCAAGAGATAAAAGCTTTTTTGAATGGAGAGATGACATCCGGAGAGTTTCAAAGTCATGTACGTGAGCTGTTGGGCCTAGTATAAGAGAATGGAGGAAATATGCAGAAAAATGAACAGCCGTTCGAACCATGGACAGGATATTATAAAATAGAATACCTCGATACCGAACATCAAGCTACGGAAAAAGAACTCTTCGATACGGTATTTGCCAAGTTGGAAAAAATACAAAGGCAAGCCGTGCTTGAAAAAATTCAGAAAGCGGAAACTCAACTTGTAAATCTGGAAAATGAATTGAACGTGTTCTTAGCAAGAATGCAATAAGAGTACCCTGTTATGAAAAAATTACTGATACATATCATCTAGTGAAATCCGAATCACACGATTATCTTTCAAGTCATCAAACCACTTTGTATAACCCGACAATGAGAATAGCATATACTTTGTTATGGTATATTTTGAAGACAGTACATTCGATCGGCGTAGCAAAGTTTCATATACGCCTCTGTCAAGTTTTTCATTTTTAAATTTACACTCTCCTACGACTGCCTTTTTTTCTATTTCCGATAGGGCAACCACATCGATATCAGCCGACTGTCCCATTTTCTTCCCATCATCACTTATAATGGTTTCCATCCCCCACCAGCTGCCGACGGACGTAATAAAGCAACCAAATTCGCCTAAAATGCCATGCTGCAACGTGTAATATCTGCACATATCCTCAAATACGGTACCCATGAAAAAATGTAAAAACGGTTTTACAGTCTTCGTATAATACAGTTCTCCCTGTCCCATTTCTATTACGCTGGCAGCCTTTGGAATGAATGTATACCAGAATTTAAACATAGAGTCTTTTAAAACATACTGACTTTTCTTTTTATTTTTCTCTTCCGTTATGCATCTTTTCTTTTCTATTAGGCCTACACTTATCAATTTCTCCAAAGAATAGAGGACGGTGGGTTCTTTCTCTCCTATTCCGTTTGCTATACTATTAACCGTATTTTTTCCGGATGCAACCTGTTCGATGATATTATTCACAAGTGTTATATCGGAAAATTCCTGCGTTAAAAGATTTCTTGTTTCATCATATAAATATCCGTCCGTGCGAAAAAATAATCTTATAATATTTTTATCAATGCTCTTTGTAGGATCAATCATCGAGAGATATTTTGCCACACCGCCGGTAATTCCATAACAGATCGCCTTATCTTTATATGAATACTTCGGTACAAATTTTGCCGAATCCAAATAATCAAAGGCTTCCAATTTTATTTGAGAATCACGCCTGCCGAATAACGGACTTTTTTCGCTCAATACTTTATTTTCCATAAAACTCAAGGCAGAACCGCATAAAATGATTTTTAAATTTTTACCCTGCCATATTGTATCAATATATTTCTGTAATATAGAAAGAAGTCCTTCGTCTTTTTCCGCCCAATACGGCAATTCATCTATTACAAGCACTGTCTTTTCGCCGGATAGATTTTTAGCAATAAAATCAAACACAGCCTCGACTGTAGTAAAGCTTATACCCTCAACTCCCGGCAAAAACGTTTGAGTTACCTGTTCGGAAAATAATTCCAGATTTCTTTCTTTTCCTACTTTGGTAGCTGTATAGAAAATAGTCTTTTTATCTTTTACAAATTCTGCAATAAGAGTAGATTTACCGATACGCCTGCGTCCATATATAACTGTCATTCCTATCCCATCTTTTTCATAAAATTCATTAAGATAGGATAATTCTTTTTCTCTTCCGATAAACATATTGATATCCTCGCAAATAAATACGCCGCAATGAAATTTTATTCAAATTGATTTTATTCAAATTGATCTGAATAAAATCTAGCATATTTTATTCAGATGTTCAAGCTTCCAAATGGCAATGAGATATTGGATACCTCTAAAAATTTCAGTTTTTTGCAGATATCGCTGAATATCTCGGCAGCTCATTCTCCCTTCCCTAATCACCATGTCAGCTCTACTTGACAAATAAGCTGCATCCGTATAATATTAAATTATAATTCAGTATTGATCCAAAAGGAAGTAATCCACCCGTGCAGGTATTAAAAGAAGAAATCAGAAACAGGATACTGACAGCTGCTGAAAAAATATTTTATGAACAAGACTTCAGAAGCGCCAAGCTCACCGATATTGCGGAAGAGGCTGATATTCCTGTTGCGCTGATTTATACCTATTTCAAAAATAAGGAAGTTTTATTCGATGCGGTCGTTGCAGGCGTGAACGAACATTTTACGGATGCGCTTGAACAAGAAGAAGCACTAAAGTCGGGATCACCGTCAGAGCGGTTTGAAAAAGGAGGTGCGGAGTACGTGCACGGGTTGTTGCAAAATCATGTAAAGCTTGTGATCCTGATGGATAAAAGCGCCGGCACCAAGCACGCCGGAGCAAAAGACCGGTGGGTTGAACGGCTGCAGCTGCATATCGAAAAAGGAGCAGCGCGGTTTGCACACGGCTCGTATGATCCGGCGCTGTTTCATATCCTTTCAAATAATTATGTTGAAGGGCTTTTGGAAATCGCACGCCATTACAAAAACGACGAATGGGCGATGGAAATGTTGAGGTTGATAGCTCAGTGTTATTACAAAGGAGTAGAATCCTTGTGAGTCTGATTTATTATGAAATATGATGGATTGGGAGGTTATTATGGAATTTTATGAGGCGTTAATTGGAGAAGATAATAATCAGAAAAATATTTTTAGTGATTTAATTGGAGCATGGGAGATTGAGTGGGTTGATGGTAAAGGCACTGAAAATGAAAGACATGTTATTGGTGAATGGATATTCACTAAAATATTAAATGGCGATGGAATACAAGATGTTTTTATTTGCCCGTCAAGGCAAGAAAGAATATCCAATCCTCAGCCTGATGCGGAATACGGGACAACGATAAGAGTATATAATCCTAAAAAGAAAAAATGGGATGTCTGTTATACCTGTTTAGGTAAAATGATTTATTTGGAAGCTGAAAAACAAGCAGATAAAATTATTTTGACGAATCTAAGTAACGATAATGGCTTAAACTTATGGATTTTTGATGATATTTCCACTTCGCAATTTCATTGGGAGAATAAAACATCTTTTGATCAAGGTAAAACGTGGGTTACAAATGGCGAGGTATTTGCAAAGAAAAAAATTAAGAATACCGAATTAGAAATATAGTTATTTAATATGTGAATAAACTTTGTAAATTTGCACAAAGTCTTACTTTAAATCTTAATATTGAATTTAAATTCAATATTATTCAATTTTGAAGGATGGAATCGTTTATGACGGAAAAAGAGTTAAAGGGAAAAATAGTAGGCAATAATTTGAAATCAAATATATTACTTACTTTGAAAATATTGTTTGATTTAATACCGCAGGTATTGCTTGTTTATTTAATCAGTTCCTTGATTGCACAGAATACGGAAATGGAAAAACTGAAATATATTTTTTTTGCAATGCTGGTATCATTTGTTTTAAAAGGATTGTGCTCCTATTTTTCAACAAAGATCGCTCACGAAAAGGCTTATGAAAAACTGACAGAGCTTAGATTGAATATAATAGAACATTTGAAAAAATTAAGTTTAGGGTTTTTCAAAGAACACAATACAGGAGAACTTACCAATATTATTCAGCATGATGTAGAGCAGGCTGAAGTGTATCTTGCGCACGGGCTGCCGGAAATTA
>ERZ772960.1519-NODE-1519-length-18425-cov-2.988514_pt1 | contig 18425 bp, 16 predicted proteins | sample MGYA00580678_ERZ772960 | MGnify/ENA primary metagenome ERZ772960 (study PRJEB29015, sample SAMEA2737930) | human oral metagenome | biome: human oral; feature: human-associated habitat; material: dental | place: China | collected 2059 ... | reverse complement strand
GCGATTCATCGAAGTCGCTCGTGCTCGGCTCGTTCATCGCTTTCGTGTTTACGGGGTTTTTATACCTGCTGCGCCGCATCGTCACGTTCAACTCGTTCTGCGACAGCTTCGGCTGGGGCTTTAAGGCGATGACGCCTGCCATCTTCATCCTGTGCCTCGCTTGGACGCTCTCGGGGATCTGCAGCAAGGAGTACCTCAATCTCGGCGGCTACGTCGGCACCGTCGTTGCGGCGAATGCGTCCATCATGACCTTCCTGCCGCCGATCTTCTTCCTCGTCGCCGCATGTCTCGCCTTCGCGACGGGCACATCGTGGGGCACGTTCGGCATCCTGATCCCGATCGCGATTGCCGTGCTCGGCGTGGAGACGCCGGCGCTCCTCACGATCTGCGTCGCTGCGATCCTGTCGGGGGCCGTCTGCGGCGACCACGCCTCGCCGATTTCGGATACGACGATCCTCGCTTCGGCAGGTGCGCAGTGCCATCACCTCGACCACGTCCGCACGCAGATCCCCTACGTCGTCGTCGTGGCGTCCTGCAGCCTTGTCGGCTATATCGTCGACGGCATCGTGACGAACGGCTGGGTTGGTCTTATCGTGGGCATCATCTGCCTCGTCATCGTGATGATCGGCATCACGATGCGTGTTCCATCGCTCGACTGTGAAAAGGGAGGCGATTCACATGCTGTTTGACAGCCATATGCACACGCGGTTCTCGGCGGACTCGGAAATGAAGGCGAAAGACGCCGTCGAAAAAGCGGCTTCGGAAGGAATCGGGATCGTCTTTACCGAGCACCTCGACTACGATTTTCCGAGCGAAGCGGACTTTACGTTCGACCCTGAAGCGTATTGGAAGGAATACGAACCGATTCGGAGCCACACGCTGCGGCTCGGCGTCGAAGTCGGCATGCGCGCATCCACGGAAAAGCGCAGCCGTGCCTTCATCGCGCGCGTGCCGTTCGACCTCATCATCGGCTCGCTCCATATCTTGGGGGGCAGGGATCTCTACGATGCGGAGGCATACGAAGGAAAGGAACGCGCGGATGTTTATCATCAGTACCTTGCCAAAATGGAGGCGGGCATCCGTTCCCATGATTTCATCAACGTGCTCGGACATATCGACTATATTGCGCGCTATGCGCCGTATGAAAACCCCGATCTCACGTATGGCGAGTTCCGTCCCGAAATCGATCAGGTCCTTCGCGCCGTCATCCAGACGGGAATCGTCCTCGAACTCAATACACGGCGTCTCGGCGACCGCCATGCGATCAAAGAACCCGTGCCCATCTATCAGCGCTACTACGACCTCGGCGGGCGCTACGTGACGTTCGGCGCAGATGCGCATCGTGCCATGGATGTCGGCAAATACTTCCGCGAGGCGGAGGAGATCGCCGATCAGACCAATCTTCAGATCGTGACCTACGTCGAACGTCGCATGGAACGCTGCTGGCGTCCATAAGCGAGGAGGAGAGCACATTGAGTTTTGCCTATATCACCGAGGAAGGAGCATGCATTCAAAAGCGTGGCGGCGTCTTTGTCGTAGGGCGCAATAGGGAGACCATCATGGAAATCCCGGAAGAAGTATTGGAGGGGCTTGTGCTCGTGGGAAATGTGCAGGTCTCCTCGCGGGCGATGACCGAGCTTCTGCGTCTCGGCATACCCGTCACATGGCTATCGCATACGGGACGATTCTTTGGACGGCTTGAATCGACGCAGCATGTCCAAGTCTTTCGGCAGGAAAAGCAGGTCTTGCAGCGAGGATCGGCATTTGCCCTTTCGCTCGCGAAGAAATGCATTGCGGGCAAAGTGCACAATCAGTTGACGATCTTGCGGCGTTACATCCGCTACAATGAATCGCCGGAAATTCAAAAAGCGGTACGCCAGATTTTGGCGCTCCGCAAGCACATCTTTCAGTCGGAAACGAGCGAGCAGCTCATGGGATATGAAGGAATCATGGCACGCGAGTACTTTCAGGCACTTGGGCGTATGGTGCCGCCCGCGTTCGCCTTTTCGGTGCGAAGCAAGCAGCCGCCGCTCGATGCATTCAATGCGATGCTCAGCCTAGGCTATACGCTTCTTCTATACGAAATCTACACTGCGCTTGGCAATGAAGGCCTTCATCCATACTTCGGCTTTTTCCATGCGCTCAAAAATCGCCATCCTGCGCTCGCGTCAGACCTCCTGGAAGAATGGCGCGCCGTTATCGTGGATTCCATGGTGCTGAGTCTCGTCCATCGTCATGAAATCAAGCCGGAGCACTTCGAAAAGAACAAAGATGGATCGCCTGGCGTATTCCTTACGCGTGAAGGGCGTGCGATATTCTTCCGCGCCTACGAAAAGAAAATGCGGACAAAGAACAAGTATATGGAAGGCAGTCACTCCTACCGTCATACGATTGGCCGCCAAGTCGCACAGTACGCACAGGCGATGATGGCGCAGAACCTTGAGATGTATGAACCGATTTTTCTAAGGTGAGCACGATGATGGATTATGAAGAAAATGAATTTATTGCAGAAGATACGCGTCGTTACATCATCCTCGTCATCTATGACATTGTAGAAAACAAACGGCGCAACAAAATGGTCAAGTGTCTTGAAAAATATGCCGTGCGCGTCCAAAAATCTGCATTTGAAGCATTTCTTACAAAAAAGAAATATGATAAAATGGCAGAAGAAACGTGTAAGCTTATCGATGCGGATACGGACTCCCTGCGAATCTATCTGCTCGCGAATCATACCATGGTGCGTTCGTGGGGGATAGGCGATCGCCATGTGGAAGATGTGATTATTTTTTGAATCACTCCCGCGCCAGCCTGCAAAAGGGAAGAGCACGCATCGGAAGCAAAACGAGAGTAAGGACTTCCCCCGCAAAGCCTCACTCCCGCAGACAACGAAAAACCGATTGGCGCACAAGGCGTCACAAGGATAGGAATTTCAAAACATTGCCCCGAAAGGGGACGGAAACTACTGTTCCAATTAGGTTCTACCTCTGCGAAGCCTTCCCAATTTCAAAACATTGCCCCGAAAGGGGACGGAAACATCCAGGCATCGATTGAATTATAGATCCAGCGTCGTCCCTGCTATTTCAAAACATTGCCCCGAAAGGGGACGGAAACCGCGAAGAAAAACGTCGATATGCTGAACAGGCTGACGAAATTTCAAAACATTGCCCCGAAAGGGGACGGAAACCATGACATTTTGCCACTGCTCAAAGCCTGCGTCGCCTGCAATTTCAAAACACTGCCCCGAAAGGGGACGGAAACCCATCTCTGCTTCTTTGAATAGCCTTCCCCTACTGTCGCAAATTTCAAAACATTGCCCCGAAAGGGGACGGAAACTAGATGTGCTGCATCCATGCTGTGAATGAAGTTCGGTGAGATATTTTCAAAACATTGCCACGAAAGGGGACGGAAACTTGCAGGAGCGCACGCTTATGTTGTGCCCCAGCTCGGATTTTCAAAACATTGCCACGAAAGGGGACGGAGAATGTTGTCGTTGCATTTTTGTCTCCGTTGCTATCATGAAGCATTGAAAGTATCGAAGATTTCGATTTCCGCAAGGAATAGACCTTTCTAGGTGTGAAATATTCGGTACGTTTTTTGTTCGCTATAGCAGGAAAACTAGGCAATAAATAATAGATGTTATAAAATTAGATTAGAAAGAGGAAATATTGTATGATGAAAAGAATATAAAAGAATATAAGAGGGATTAAAATTTTTATTATGAATCTTGTTAAAGGAGATGATGCCATGGATGTTTTGCGCGAGAAAATCTTGCGAGCGGCTTTATTGCACGATATTGGCAAACTGGTGCTTCGTGCAAAACCTGAGCATCGAACGCATTCATCCGTTGGCGTGGATTTTCTGAGAGGCTTTGCTACGGAGGCGGATACAGACATCCTTCGGGCAATCGGGCATCATCATGCGGCAGATTTACGATCCTTGAAGGCTGACTATTGCGACATCAGTTATCTCATTTACGAGGCAGATAATCTTGCGGCAGGAACGGACCGGCGTACACGCTCCAATGGCGAAGGCGGGTTTTCGGCGGCGATGCCATTGGCGAGTGTGTTCAATGTGTTCGGCGATGGGGATGCTGCGGAGAACGCCTTCTATCTGCGCGGACTGCGTGATGAAGGGGCAAGGCTTTATCCAGAGCCTAAGGAAGCAATTCGCGCGACACAGAGCGCGTATCTCGCACTCTATCGTGATTTGGAGGATAATTTCCAGCAGAAATCTCCATTTCGTATGTCGATCCATGAGCTTTTGCGGGTGCTGGAGGGCATCTTGAGCTATGTGCCATCGAGCACGGCACGCGGCGAGGCGGCGGATATTTCACTCTATGATCATCTGCGCTTGACCGCGGCTTACGCATTGGCGATGTATCACTACTGTGAGTCGGAGGGGGTACAGGATTATCAAGAGGCGTTTGTTTCGCATGCGGATCGTTGGCGGACGAAGCCGATGTACTTGCTCGCGTCGGGGGATTTGTCGGGCATACAGGATTTTCTTTACACCATCCCATCCAAGGGAGCATTGAAGAGCCTGCGCGGACGATCTTTTTATTTGGAAATCCTTTTGGAGCACATCGCCGATGAGCTTTTAGAGGCAGCAGATCTTGCGCGTCCATCGCTCCTCTATACAGGCGGCGGGCACTTTTACATGCTGCTGCCCAATACAGTGGACATGACGGATCGGATTGACTCCGTACGCGAAACGGTGAACGATTGGATGCTCGCGCATTTTGGGACGCGCCTGTCCTTTGCGATGGCGTCCGTTCCTTGCTCAGCACAGGATTTCCTTTCGGCGGGCACGCAAGATGCATTCGCGCGTGTCGGTGAAGCACTTCAAAAGGAGAAGACGAGCCGCTACTCACTGCCGCAGCTCACGGCGCTGTTCTCGCCGACGAGTGCATACAACCATGTGCGGGATGCGACACGCGAATGTGCAATATGCCATACGTCTGTGGCGGAGCTTTCTCCGTATCCTGCGGATGAGGCAGGGGCAGAGGCGTGCCCGATGTGCGGTGGATTGTATCGCTTCGGAAAGCGTATCTTACAGGCGGAGGTCTTTTGCGTCTTGACGGAGCATGAGGAGGACGCATTGCCTCTTCCGAGCCTGGCGGGCACGCGCTGCCTTGCGGCAAAGCCACTGGCAGAGGTGCAAAAAGGCATGGTTTCGGCACACCGCCTGTATGTCAAGAACCAAGTGCTCACGGGAGAGCGTCTCGCAACGCATCTTTGGATGGGCGATTATGTTGCGAGAGGCGAACGCGGAGAGGTGCTTGAGTTCGAGGATTTGGCGCAGCGCGCGGGCGGATTGCATGACGGGCTTGGGATTCCGCGCATCGGTGTGCTTCGCGCTGACGTCGACAATCTCGGTGCAGCGTTTCGTGCGGGCTTTTCTGCGCAGTATGCGACATTGACGCGCACGGCGGTCTTGTCGCGCCAGCTTCTTCTTCAAGCATTACATCAACGCGCTCTGTGCGGGCGAGGTCAATGGCATCGGGGAGAGCGAGCATGAGAAGTTCTCCCTTTTCGGCGCGCCGAAAGAGACGCAGCGAAAGGTGCATGTCATTTATTCGGGTGGGGACGACCTCTTCCTCGTTGGGGCATGGGATGAAATCATTGAGTTCGCCGTGGATCTCTATCGGGCGTTTTCCCGTTTCACGGGAGGCAGGCTTCACTTCTCGGCAGGCATTGGGCTCTTTCGCGCGGCCTATCCCATTTCGGACATGGCACGACGCGTGGGCGAGCTTGAGGATGCGGCAAAAGCGCTCCCCGGAAAAGACGGTGTCGCGCTTTTCGGCATAGAGCAGGAAGCGGGGCAGAAGCCGCGCGTTCAGGCGTACCATTGGCGCGATTTCATCGAGGGCGTATGCGGAGAGAAGCTTACTTTTCTGCGCAAGCATATTGCTTTTGGGCGGATGGATGCGCGTCGCATTACGATGGGAAAGAGCGCACTCTACCGTCTGCTCGCGCTTCTTGCAGCAGATGGCGCGTCGATCTCACTCGCTCGCTTCGTCTATGCGCTTGCGCGGCTTGAACCGCGTGCGTCAGAGGGGGCGGAAAAGAATGCGGCATATCGTAAGGTGCGCGAAACGTTCTACCGCTGGTATCGAAAGGAAAAAGACCGGCACGAGCTTCTGACAGCAGTCCAGCTCGTGATTTACGGCTTGCGTGAGAAGGGGGAGAAGGCAGGATGATGAAGGCGCAGACAGAAAAGGTGCACATTCCCGATATTGCGGGGGAAGCGGAGCAGGTCATTTTGGGCTTGGAACGGGACAATGAGGGCAAGCCGAAAATCACCAAGAGCCAAATACGGAAATTTCTTGCTGCTGTCAATACGCTGACGAATAAGGTGGAAGACTACCGCGCCAAGAACGGAGGCGCGAAGGAACTCAGCCCTGCGCTCGGCGAACAGGTCAAATACCTCAAGGTGAAGTTCGCCTATCAAGCGGGAAGGGAGCGCACCGTGCGCGAATTGGGCGAAAAGGGAAAGATACAGGAACGAATCGATCGGATCGGTCTCAGCGTAGAGCGGTACGAACGCTTCGCGCGATTCATCGAGGCGCTCGTCGCATACCATAAATTTCACGGCGGAAAGGACTAATGGCCATGGCAGAGCAAAGCACACTCAAGGGAAAGATTCGGATCCAAGCGATCCTGCGATTGGAGACGGGGCTTCATATTGGTGCATCGTCGGATTTTGCGCCCATCGGTGCGGTGGACAGCCCCTTCGTACGCGACCCGCTGACGCGCGAGCCGGTGATACCGGGCAGCTCCCTGAAAGGAAAGATCCGCACCTTGCTCGCCAGGAGCTATACCAATGGCTGCGAGATGAAGAAGGTCAGCGAGGACGTGCCGCGCATCGCCCGCCTTTTCGGCTCAGCCGCAGAAGGAAACGAGGGCGGCGTGCCGTCGCGCCTGCAGTTTTTCGATATTCGTCTGACAAAGGAAACGCGCAAGCGTTTTGCGCAAATGGATCTCGATACGTATTTCGGCGAGGTCAAGTGGGAGAATGCAATCGACCGCATCACGGCGGGCGCAAATCCGCGCCAGATCGAGCGCGTGCCTGCGGGGCTGGAGTTTGCGTTCCGGCTCACGTACAATGTCGAGCGCGAGGCAGAGCTCATGGAGGACATGGAGACGCTCCGCGATGGGCTCAAGCTCCTGCAGCTCGATTATCTGGGCGGGCATGGCTCTCGTGGCTACGGCAGGGTGTCGCTTCGTGATTTTTCCGTGGCGCAGTTCTCGCTTAGCGGAGCGAAGCATGAGGAAGAAATGGAAACGGTCGCACAGATGCTGGAGGAAGGCGGGGGACTGGCATGAGCTATGTCCTCTATCCGCTGACGTTTGATGCTCCCGTCCACTTTGGTGCGGCGGGCGAGGGCGGCGGTCTCACGCGAACGGAGATGGCATTTCCTGCGGATTCGCTATTTTCGGCGCTCTGCGCGGAGCTTGCCGCATCCGACGAAATGGAAGCCTTGGATTCGCTGCTGGAAAAGGCGAAGGCAGGGAAGCTTCGTCTTTCCAATCTTCTGCCATGGCAGGCGCTGGATGGCGAAGAGATGGCGTTTTATTTGCCGCGCCCCCTTTTGGTGCAAGGGGAGGCACTGCCATGCGGCGCATCGTATACGGAGTCGTGCGAGAAGGCGACGGCGTACAAGCGGCAGAAAAAACTGCGCTATCTTCGTGCGAGTCGCCTGCAGGCCTATATGACGGCACGATCCAGTGGAAACGCATTTCCAGATGAAGCCGTGCGGCTTGGCAGCGCTTCGCTGCGCCAGCGCGTGAATTGCCGTGAGGCGATGACGCTTCCTTATTTCGTTGGGCAGTTCGATTTTGCGCCCGGCGCAGGACTCTACCTTGTCGCGTATCTTGCAGACGAGGCGGATGCGGATTGGCTGCGGGAGATTCTGACACTTGTCGGTGTGAGCGGCATCGGCGGCAAGCGCAGCAGTGGATACGGTGCGTTTCATTTGGCGGATGATCCGATTTTTTTAGAGGAAAACGGCATCTATGAAGACGACACGGCGCTCTATGCGCTGCTCATGGCAGAGGCTGCACCGCAGCAGATGGCAATCGCATCCGTTTTGCCGAAAGAGGATGAGATACGGCTCGTGCAGCAGGGCTCGTATCGCCTGCGCAAGAGCGGCGGATTTATCGGAGGCGTTCGCCTTGCCGCAAAGAAGGATTCCGTCTGCATGGTCGAGGCAGGCTCGTGCTTTGCACAGCGCATGGAAGGTCGTATTGTGAGCCTTGGCGAGGCGGAGGGACATCCGATTTATCGGTATGGCTGCGGGTTTTTTGTGGGGATAACGGGGGAAAACAGATGAAACTGGTAGGACAGGCATTGGATCTGGTATGCATCGCCCCCGTTCATGTCGGGAACGGCACGACGCTGAAGGCATACGAATATCTGTTTGACAAACGTCGGAAAGAGGCGCTTTTCCTGCGCGAGCCTGCGTGGATCTCATTTCTCGCAAAACACGGGCTGACGGATGACTTCGCGCAGTACATTGAGGATACGGCGCGGAAACTCAATGGAAAGGGCAATTTCAAGGGACTGTATTTATGGGACTACCTGCACACGAAGCGGATCGCTGAGCGAGAGATTCGCGCGCTTGCCATTCGCCGTGCGCAAGTGTTGGTCGAGAAGGATAAAGGCTCGGCAAATGACATCGCCCTGCAGGCTGCGCTTGCCGATGGGCGTCCCTATATTCCCGGCAGCGCGGTGAAGGGCGCCCTGCGGACGGGGCTGCTCTATCGTTATCTGAAGCAGCACGAAGCGGTGCGCGAGCGGTATTGGAACGAACTTTTGCGTAAAGTGCAGTGGGAGAAGAATAAGGAGATTGACAGGACGTGCAGCGCTGTCATCCAATCCCTCGAGACGGAAGCCTTCCATTGCCTCGGGGCGAATCCGAAAAGCCGCGATGATGCGGTCAACAGCGTCCTGCGCGGGCTGCGCATCAGCGATGCCGCAGTGCCGGAGAAGGAAAAAGACACGGTCATTTTGCAGAAGACGGACGCGACGCAGAAGACGAGCCGCGACGGCAGGCAGGCGCGTACGATATCGCTCTTCCGCGAGTGCATTCCGGCAGGCAGGCGGCTTCGGTTTTCCATCACGGCGGATTTTTCCATGCTGGAGAAGATTGGCATTTCATCCATTGCGGAGATTGTGCAATGGACGCGCGCCTATACGCAGGACGGGCTTTCGTGGCAGCGCAAGTTCTTTGGTGGGGCGTATGGCTACGTATTCGATGAGGCGGAAGAGGCGGATCTCTTGCTGGGCGGCGGCACGGGATTCCTGTCGAAGACGATTGTGCGTGCGCTCGCGCCAAGCGAGGAGGCGGCGCGGGATTTTACGGCAAGACTCCTCGACAAGAAATTTACGGGCCCCGATAAAAAGACAGGAAAATGGGGGCCCGCCCACAAGCACGTGATACAGGACGGCACGCTTTCGCCGCGCACGCTGAAGCTCGCAGCGTACGGGCAGGATACATGGGCATTGGGCCTTTGCCGCCTTGAGGAGGCAAAGGGATGCTGAGGCGCTTCGGGATCCCGCTTGCGTTTCCGAAAGGCGAACGCGTCGCGGCATCGATGGGGTCGGTTCTCCATGGCGCACTCATGGAGCGCATTCCCTGCAGCATGGCGGAGCATCTTCATGTGCAGGGCATGCGCCCCTATAGCCAAAGCCTCCTGTTTTCAAAGGAACGCGGACAGGCATATTGGCGCTTCGGCGTGCTCGATGACTGCGTCGCAGAGGCGTTTTGCTCTGCCCTTTCCCGCGATGCGGAGCTGGGTTTGCGGCAAAAGGGGTATTCTGTCCGCATGGGCGCGATAGAAATGAAGGAAGAAATCTCGTTCGAGGACCTTGCGGATTCTTTTATGGAGGCGAAAGAAGTGCCGCGCGGTGTGACGCTGTCCTTTCTGACGCCGACGAGTTTCAAGCGGGCAGGAATGTACTGCATGATGCCGGAGGCGCAGCTCATCGTGCAAAGCCTTGTCATGCGATGGAATCTCTTTTCCCGGACGATTCGTTTGGAGGATGAAAATATGGCTGAGCGTCTTGCGGGCTGCTGCAAGGTCTCGCGCTACGCACTGCATTCGGAGAATTTTTCGCTTGAAGGCCGTCGTATTACGGGATTCCGCGGCATGGTTTCCTGCCGCTTTGGCGGGACGGAGCTCGCACGGTGCGTCCTTGGGCTTCTCAGTGCCTTTGCGCTGTTTGCCGGAATCGGCATCAAGACGGCGCTTGGCATGGGGGCAGTCGCTGCGAGGGCATGGGAGACCCGGGCGAAAAACGAGAGGATCGTCGAGGAGACGGATTCATAAGCAGAAAGAGGAGAATGCACGTGGGAAGCTATGATTACCTGATTGTCGGTGCGGGGCTTTTCGGCGCGGTATTAGCGCATGAGATGAAGGCGCGCGGGAAGCGCTGCCTCGTCCTTGAGCGAAGGGCGGCGATCGGCGGCAACGTCCGCACGGAGGAGCGCGATGGGATTCAGATCCATTGCTACGGCGCGCATATCTTCCATACGAATGACCGCCATGTTTGGGCGTATGTCCATCGCTTCGCCTCGTTCAATCAGTTCGTCAATTCGCCGCTTGCGAATTTCGGCGGGATGCTCTATCACCTGCCTTTTAACATGAACACATTTCGCGAGATGTGGGGCGTGCGCACGCCGGATGAGGCGCGCGAGCGGATCATGGCGCAGCGGGCAGAGGTCAAAGGCGAGCCGCGGAATTTGGAGGAGCAGGCAATCTCGCTCGTCGGACGCGATATTTACGAGAAGCTCATCAAGGGCTATACCGAAAAACAGTGGGGGCGGCCGTGCAGCGAGCTCCCCGCCTTCATCATCCGCCGCCTGCCCGTGCGCTATACCTACGACAACAATTACTTCAACGCACGCTATCAGGGGATCCCGATTGGCGGTTACACGCGGCTTGTCGCCAGGCTGCTGGAGGGGATCGAAGTGCGGACGGGCGTCGACTACAACATGGCCCGCGCGCAGTACGAGGGGAAGTTCGGGCATCTCGTCTACACGGGCGCACTCGATGCGTACTTTGGATACAGGCTCGGCGCGCTCGCGTACCGCGGACTTCGCTTTGAGACGGAGCGCCTTGAGATGGAGAACTATCAAGGCGTCGCCGTCATGAATTACACGGAAGCGGACATCCCCTACACGCGCGTCATCGAGCACAAGCATTTCGAGTTCGGCAAGCAGCCCGTGACGTGGGTCACGCATGAGTACCCGGCGGAGTGGAAGCGTGGGGATGAGGCGTACTACCCGATCAACGATGCGGGAAATCAAGCGCTTTACCAGAAGTACGCGGCACTCGCCGCGAAAGAAGAGAATCTCATCCTAGGCGGCAGGCTCGCGCGTTACCGTTACTGCGATATGGATCAAGTCGTGGCATCGGCGCTTGCGGCGGCGAACGAGCAGGAAAAAGTCGATTGATTTTTCTGTCATGTATGTTATACTATACACAAGTGGCTTTTTAATCGTAATGCCATCTGTCACGCAGCATGCTTGGTAGGAGGAAAGGGACATGGAAACGAAGTACGACGTCCAGATCACAGCAATCGGAAACTTGGCTCGATCGTTCTTGGAGAACAACAACAGTGCGATTTTGCTCGACGAGGGAATCCGCCCGAATCTCTCGGACATGGTCATCGAGCATACGCAGGGCGAACTCAAGGCAGACGTCAAGGCCGGCGACACGCTGCTGATGGGCGACATCAAATTCCGCGTCGAAAAGGTCGGCGACGATGTGAATGCGAATCTGCGCGAAGAGGGGCACTGCACGCTCGTTTTTAATGCGGTCGGATCGATGCCGGGACAGATTTTGCTGAAGGGCCCGTCGCTTCCCGTTCTGACGGTCGGCGCACACGTCACGATCACAAAATGAGGCTCCGAGGAAAAGGGGTTGCCATACAGGTCGTTTTCCTGTATAATAGCTGTTGTCCGACACTTAGGCACAGGGGTATCGCCAAGTTGGTAAGGCACGGGTCTCTGAATCCCGCATGCGTTGGTTCGAGTCCAGCTACCCCTGCCATTGGAAATCCGAGCACCGTTTTAGGCGGTGCTTTTTTTGTTGGTGCAATCCTGCGTGCAGGGAAAATCATGGAATGGTGGGTTATCCACAGCATCCATGGAACGGAAGAGGGAAAGGGCGGTGAAAAGGAAGCAGAAAAGGCGGCTTATCCACAATATCAACAGGTTCGTCTGTGCATTCTGTGGATAAGTCGCCCTTTTGCATTGGCAAAATCCTTGTATAACAGGTTACTTCGCTTCGTGCTGTTTGCCCGCGCCCGGCCCATCGGCAGCGACGCTTACCTTGGCATCGGCGAAGGTCTTCATTTCGTTCAGCATCATGAGGCTCGCCTCTACGAGCGTCGTTGCGATGCAGGCGGAGAAGCCGCCGGGAATGGTCTCTTTTGCTCTGAGGAGCGTGCCGCGCGCGTGCAGCAGGTAGGGGCGCACGGCGGGGCAGAGGCGTTCGGCATAGCGCGCGACGATGTCGGTCACCGCATCGTCGAGGACGAGGAGGCTGCAGTTGTGTGCAGCGGCGATGATCGCGCCCATGAGGGCGGAAATGACGCCTTGATAAGGGGGCGGCACGTGGCGCAGGAAGTCGTCGGCATCGTAGCGCAGCGCACCGTCCGCCGTGAGGAGGGCTGCGGAGAGCTCGCCTGCCATCGTGCCGAGCAGCACGTCTGCGCTTTGCTCGCTGGCGGCGAGCGCGAGGATCGGATAGGAGACCGATAGAGCTTCGCCGCGCTCGCGTCCGAAGTGGAAGGCAGCGCGCGGTGAAGCGCCCTGCTTTAGGTGCGCGATTTCGACGGTCACGCCGGCGGCATCGGCAGCGCCCTGTGTCAGGGCTTCCTGCACGGCATAGAGGCGGCGTGCCGAGAAGCAGAGCAGTGCCGTTTCCTGCCCTGCGGCGGGACGTTCCTCGCCGATGATGCCCGCGAGCTCGACGGCGATCGGTTCGAGTGCGCCAAGGCTGTAGATGGGCTTTGCGAGGTTGTCGATGTAGCTTTGGCAGGCGCGCATGGAGGCACCGTCGAGTTCCTGCATGGTGTGCAGGTAGAAATCGAAGGTCTTGTCGGTGAGCGTGGGATCGTCCTTTGGCATGTAGGTGTGCGAAAAGCGCGTCTCGGCGCGGCTTTCATGCGGCGTGTCGAGCACTTCCCATGTGCGGAGCAGGATCTCGATGATGCGACAGATGATGGAGGATCCGCCCGCCTCGCCGAGACAGAGCCCGAGCTTCATATAGGTGGGCAGGCCGAGCTTTTCCAGGCTGTGGCGGTGCGACTGTTCGCCGCCGCGATGGGACGCGATGAGCACATTGGTCGAGGCGGGCGCGATGGACTGCGCGATGAGCGCAGCGGCGGCGCAGTTCGCGCCGTCGAGGATGACGGCTGCGCCTTCTGCTGCCGCTCCGAGGATAAGTCCCGCGATGCAGCCAAATTCAAATCCGCCGACTTTGGCGAGGACATCGATGCCGTCCGCCGGATCGGGCGCATTGTGTTCAAGCGCGCGGCGCACGACGGCGATTTTCGCCGCGAGCCGCGCGTCGGAGATGTTCGTGCCGCGTCCCGTCGCCGCATCGGCGGAAAGACCGCAGATGGCGGCGCAGATGGCGGCGCTCGCCGTCGTGTTCGCAATGCCCATCTCGCCGGGGAGCAGGCAGGTGCAGCCCGCCGCGATGAGTTTCTGCGCGAGCGCGATGCCCGCTTCGATGGAGGCGGTCGCCTGCGCGCGCGTCATCGCGGGCTCCTTTGCCATGTCCTTCGTGCCGCAGGCGATGCGGCAGTCGAGGAGGCCGGGAAGGTCGGCTTTCACCTTCATGCCCATGTCGACGACGACGAGCCCTGCGCCTGCGAGAGCCGCAAACGCGTTTGCGGCGCCGCCGCGGCTCACGAGGTAATTGCGTGCCATCTGCACTGTCGTCTCAGGCGGGTAGGCACTGACGGATTCCGCCGCGACGCCGTGGTCGGCGCAGGCGATGACGACGCAGGGGCTAGGTGCGGCGGGGTGCAGATCGCCTGTGATGCGGATGTAGCGCAGGAGGAGATCGCGCCATGCGCCGAGCGCAGCATCGTCGCCCTTCATGCGTGCGGCAAGAAGCACGGCCGCTTTTTCGGCCGGCCGCGCATCGCGCGGTGTGATGCGCACGATGGTTTCATCCAGCAAGCTCATGCTCTTGCCTCCTTCTGCTCGTCATCGTCATGGGGAACTTGCTCGAGCGACAGCTCGATGCGGCTGCGCTTTTCATCGATGGATAGTTGGGCTTATTATACCATAGAATGAACGTAGAATGAACGTGCGAGTAAGTTTCATTTTTATGATTGACAGGCAATCATTTTTAGGTTAGAATGACATAAAGAAGATAATTGTTCTTACCTAATAATCTGAGACGAGGTGATTTTATGATGCTGACGACGGAGCAGGTGGCGGAGCGCCTGCGAGGACAGGGCTTCAAGGTCACGCCGCAGCGCCTCGCCGTGTATCAGGCACTCGCGCGCACGAAGGCACATCCGAATGCGGAGACGCTCTTTAAGGAGCTGCGCCCCCTCTATCCGACGATGAGCCTCGCGACCGTCTACAAGTCCTTGTCGATTCTCTGTGCGATCGGACTTGCGCAGGAGCTGAGTCTTGGCGAGGATTCGTTCCGCTACGATGCGGACACGAGCCACCACCCGCACATTCGCTGCACGGTCTGCGGACGGGTCGACGATGTGCCCGCGATGGAGACGGAAGCGTTTACGAAGCGGGTCGCCAATGAGACGGGATACAGCCTGACGGACTATCAGGTCTATTTTTTCGGGCGCTGCCCCGTATGCCGCAAGGCAAATCCGGTGCATTGACGTGCGCTTTTCGGCGCGTGCATAGCACGAAAAGACAGTGGCCCAGCCATTTGGAGCCGCTGCTTTTTCATTTTGGGATGGGCAGCATTGCATGGCGGGAAAATTACGGCAAAATTACATTGAATTTACAGATATTGGATTTATGATAGCAGGGGAAGCGAGGGGAAATCGCACTCGCTTTACGGGGGAGGAACAGGCAGATGCAGGTTGTCGTGCTCGCGAGCGGAAGCAAGGGAAACGCTGTTTTCGTCGAAATGGGCGGTGCGCGCATCCTCATCGACGCGGGCATCAGCGCGCGGCGCATCAAGAGCGGCCTTGCCGCCGAGGGCGTCGATGTGCGCTCGCTTAGCGGCGTGCTCCTCACGCATGAGCACCGCGATCACGTCGCGGGACTTCGGACGCTCCTGCGCCAGTACCACTTGCCCGTCTTTTCGCGGCAGGCGACGTTTGAGCAGATCGGAGCGGGCGGGATGTTCCCAGCAGACTGCTTTCACGCCGTCACCGAGGCGTTTTCACTCGCAGGCGTCTCCATCGCGCCGTTTGCGATCCCGCACGATGCGGCCGATCCCGTCGGCTGGCGCATCGCGGGCGCGGAGCGATTTGCGCTTGCGACCGATGTCGGATTCGTGACGCAGGAGGTTCAGTCCGCCATTGAGGGCGCCGATATGCTCGTCCTCGAGGCGAACCACGACGCGCAGATGCTAAAGCGCGGCTCGTACCCTTGGCCGTTGAAGCGGCGCATCCTCTCGAACCGCGGCCATCTCGCGAACGCGGATGCGGCGTGGGCACTCGTGCGCATGAGGAAACGGCCGAAGCGCGTCGTCCTCGCACACCTTTCCGAGGAGAACAACCGCCCCGCGCTCGTGCAGGAGACCGTCGGGGACGTCCTGCACCGACAGGGCGTCAGCATCCCGCTCACACTGGCGTCGCAGGATGAAGCGGTCCGCATCTCATAGTCTTGTATCGCATATATTCATATATTATTTATTATTATGGAGGGATTTCCTATGCACACCATCCATTCTTATCATAAGGTCAGCACAAAGAAGCGCGTGAAAATCCTTGCTGCGCTCGTCTTTGCCTTTTCCGCAATCGTCTTTTCGGGCTGTTCGGCAAGTACGGCTGGCACGAATTCGGGCAGCGGAGCGGCAAGTGCTCCCGCCGCACAGGCCCAGCAGGCGACCGAAAAGCTCTCTGCCGCAAGGAATACGCCGGTCGTCCGCGCGGCGCAGGCAGTCGGGCCGACCGTCGTCGGCATCACGAATAAGGCGGTCGCGCGCGACTGGTTCAACAACCCCGTCGAGACGGAGGGCGTCGGCTCCGGCGTCATCTTCAAGAGCGACGGCTACATCGTCACGAATAACCACGTCGTGAGCGGCGCGAAGGAGATCATCGTCTCGCTCGCGGACGGGCGCAGCCTGAAGGGCAAGGTCGTCGGCGCCGACGAGGTCACCGATCTCGCCGTCGTCAAAGTCGATGCGCATGACCTTCCGACGGCGAAGTTCGGCGACTCGGACCAGATCGTCGTCGGCGAGCCTGCGATCGCGATCGGCAACCCGATGGGGCTGGAGTTCCAGGGCAGCGTGACGGCAGGCGTCATCAGCGCGCTCAACCGCACGCTCGACATCAGCGACCGCCGCGTGAAGCTCCTGCAGACGGATGCGGCGATCAGCCCCGGCAATTCGGGCGGTGCGCTCGTCAATGCCGACGGCGAGGTCATCGGCATCAACAGCGCGAAAGTCGCGGCGAGCGGGGTCGAGGGAATGGGCTTTTCGATCCCGATCAATACAGTCCAGGAGATCATAAGCGAGCTCATGGACAAGGGCTACGTCGCGCGCCCATACCTCGGCGTCTCGGTGTTTGACCCGCAGACGGCGGCGCGCTACGGCTACCAGCTCAACATCGACAAAGGCGTATACGTCTTCCAGATCACGGCGGGCGGCCCATCGGCCAAGGCAGGGCTGTCGCGCGGCGACATCATCCTGAAGATTGACGGCGCAGAGGTCAACAGCGTCAGCGACCTCCGCGCGAAGGTCGGCGAGCACAAGGTCGGCGATACCGTCGACGTCGTCATCGACCGAAACGGCAGCCAAAAGACTGTGGGCATCACGCTCGATGAGATCCCGCGGGACGAGCGCTGAGCCGTGAGGATCACGATCGTATGCGCAGGCAGGATCAAGGAACGCTACCTCGAAGAGGGCATCGCCGTGTTTATGAAGCGCCTCGCGCCCTTCGCTGACGTGGAGATTCGCGAAATGCGCGAAGAAAAGATGCCGGATGCGCCCACTCCCGCCGAAAAGGCGAAGGTGCTCGCGCGCGAGGGCGAGAAGCTCCTGCGTCTCGTGCCGGAGGGAAGCTGCCTCGTCGTGCTCGACGTCTTCGGAGAGGAAATGGCGTCCGAGACGCTCGCGGAAAGACTCGATGCGCTCGCGCTCGCGGGCAGAAGCCGCGTGGCGTTTCTCATCGGCAGCGCGTTCGGGATTTCCGATGCCGTGCGCCGAGCCGCTGACTTCCGCCTCTCCTTCTCGCGCATGACGTTCACGCATCAGATGGTGCGCCTGCTGCTCGTCGAGCAGATATACCGCGCGTTCAAGATCAGCCGCGGCGAGAAATACCATTGGTAAGAAAAAGCTCTCAGCTTGCATGCTGGGAGTTTTTTTCTTGTGCCATGTAATGCGAAGCAGAAATATTTTTGTTATAATAGGAAAGATCGGCAAGCGGACAAGCGGAAAGGAGGGATGGGCATGATGAAAAAAAGGACGGCGCGACGCCGCGTGCAGCGCAATATCGGCTATGCGGTGATCGCTCTGACCGGCCTTTTCCTGCTCGTGGCCCTCCGCTACGGGTGGCTGCAGATCGTGCAGGGCGACGCGCTCGGCGAGCGCATGCGAAACCAGGTCGGCGAAGAATTCGCGATCCAGTCGCTGCGCGGCACGATCACCGACCGCAATGGGCGCGAGCTCGCCGTTTCGACGATGACGAAGTCGCTCTACGTCGATCCCGCGCACGTCCAGGATGCGGACGCAGTCGCCGCCGACATCGCGCCTCCGCTCGGCATGACGCCGGAGGAGATCCAGAAGGACATCGCCGTCGGCGGCGGGTTCGTCTGGGTCAAGCGACGTCTTGAGCACGACGAGTACGAGGCGGTGCGCCAGGTCATCCGCGAAAAGGGCTATGCGGATTGTCTCGGATTCCGCGATGAGGCGAAGCGCTACTACCCGAACGACGTTCTCGCGGCAAACGTGCTCGGCTTCGTCGGTACGGACGACAAGGGCCTGGACGGCGTCGAGCAGGCCCTCGACGGACTGCTGAAGGGCGAGGTCAAGGAAGCCTACATCACGACGGACCGCCGCAGCCGTCCGATCCTCGACTCGATCTTTGAAAGCCGGCGCCACTACCAAGGCGAGTACTGCAAGAGCGTCGAGCTCACGCTCGACAGCGCCGTGCAGTTCATCGTCGAACAGGAGCTGGACCGCACCGTCGTCGAGACGCGCCCCAAGGCCATCACCTGCATCGTCATGGACCCGAAGACGGGCGAGGTACTCGCGATG
>ERZ772960.1518-NODE-1518-length-18427-cov-5.514479_pt1 | contig 18427 bp, 12 predicted proteins | sample MGYA00580678_ERZ772960 | MGnify/ENA primary metagenome ERZ772960 (study PRJEB29015, sample SAMEA2737930) | human oral metagenome | biome: human oral; feature: human-associated habitat; material: dental | place: China | collected 2059 ... | reverse complement strand
ACTGCAATACAGAGTATGCAGAGTTTCTTGTCGGGATGAACACCGAGGAGGCGTTTCAAAAGACGCTAAGGGAATACCAAGAAGACGATGAGAGCTATCGCACGGATGCATCTGCCATCGAGAATCTGCGCTACAACCCCGGCGACTGGACGTATACGGAGATCGCAGAGGCAGAACTGTTCGACGAGGATGAGCTCACCGACCGTTATCAGGACAACATGGAGAAACAATGCGCCGACATGCTCCATCTGTGCGAGGAGATTTTAGCGGATTTCCGCAAAACAGATGCCTTTCGAAAAATACCGAAAACAGCAGATTTTGTGTCATACTGCATCGACCACGATGAGGATCCTGCCGACGCACTGGCTCGACGCCGCTGAATGGACGGACGCTGTTCGTATCCATACGCAAACACCTCCCCAAAATACTGGGACAGTTATCACTTGACAACAATTGAATACCATGACGCTCGCCTACGATGCGGCGGTCACAAGCCCCGCCGCCATCATCGCCGCCGTTCACACCCTCCTCGGATCCTCAAAATCCAATCGATACAAATAAAAGCGGGCCCTTGTCTGCGCCGTATAGAGCGTGGCGCGCAGACGCTCTGTCTGCGGCTCGTTCCTGTAAGTATGATGGATATAAATAACGATGTCGGACTCCAGCCCCTTAAAGCCCTGAATCGTACGGTAAGCAATTCCCTCGGAAGCTGCGCCCCCACGCGTGTCACGGATCGCGTGCCCGCCAACCGTCGCCGTTTCGGCGAGAATCGAATGTTCTTTCCTGCGGTTGCTCAAAATCACGATTTTATCCGGCGCAATGCCCTCCCTGTTCACCAATTTATGAACGGTCGCATCAATAAAGTGAACCGCCTCCGCCCGACGTGAAAATCTCCGATGTTCCGGTGCAACGCCCTCCACCCGATTTGCAACCGTATCCAGTCCGAGTGCCGTCTGCTCCTGTGCATAGCGATAGATATTGGCGGTATTGCGTATGTTGTAGCGAAGGACAAACGGCGCCCCGTCGATAAAGAATTTTTCACCGAAGCTGCGCGCGAATATATTTTGCGCCCGGTCATAAAGCACATAGAGTGCCCCTTCATCCTTGCACAGGAGATTGGCGCAGTATGCCCAGTCCTCCGTAAAATCCTGACCTTCATCCACAACGACGAGGTCATATTTCGGAAGGGAGGGCAGCTTTTCAAGGAGCGCACTGTATTCTCTGCACCCGTCTTTTTCTACCGCCGTAAGCGCCGCCTGCTTGAGCAGCGCGACGGCAAGGGAATCCATTGTATGACATGCCGCGCGTGCATCGGCAAGCACCGTGGAGGCATAGTCCGCAAGCGCCTTGTTGTAGCACAGATACAGTGCCCGCCCGCCTGCCTGAATGCAGCGCAGGACCTTCTTGAAGCCGATCCATGTTTTGCCCGTCCCCGCGCCGCCCACAATAAAGGCGCGGGGATAATGCGTCAGGAGGTCGATCACCGCGTCCTGTACGACATTGATGCGGTCCAGCTCACGCGCTTTGTCCGGGAGCAGCGCCCCCGAGGAGATGGAGAGAGCCACGCGCTTATTGACAAGGCGGAGAAACAGATCCCTTGTATGCCCCGAGAGGAATGCCGATCCGATTTGCCGTCTTGTCTGAAAGTATTGAAAGATCTCTGTGATGCGTTTGGACAGGTTGTCCATGTCCGCGTGATCGATGGTCATTTCCTTGGGGGCACTTACGTGCAGCGCGGCGGGCAGGTCGTAGTTGGGAAAGGCGGCTGCACAACCATATGTTCCCGTAAACTGTTTTTCGGTCTCATCTTCATAATACTTCTTGAAGAAGCGCATACTCGCCTCTGCCTGCGCATAGGGCGAGCGGTGCAGCCTGCGCTCCCCATAGCGGTCTGTAAGATACCATGCGCCGTCTTCCACCCGCATGCCGGTGCCGCCCTTCACCTCCACACAGAGGAAGCCGTAGTTGGGGTGCACGATCAAAAAGTCGCATTCGCTGTCCTCCCGCACGCCATCATGATTGGTCGTATACCAGCGAACCGAATAAAATACATGGCATTTCTCCGGCAACTGTTCTTTACACGCAGAAAAGAATTTTTCCTCCGAATACGGACAGCTCCCCTCGGGAATTCCGGACGGGTGCATAATAGCCATCAGGGCACCTCCCAAAATCCGGTCAGTTTTTCCTGCGTCTCCGGGTCAAAGCGTCCGCACAGATACCCCCGGTCCAAATCCTTATTGAAGTGTTGGCAGGACACCTCGTTCAGAAACAGGCATCCCGCACATGCTTTTTCTCTGTCCATGCAGATCGGATCAAAAATGCAGTGCATGGAGCGTTCCGCAGCATGTCTCAGCCAGCGGTCAAAATGCCCTTGGAACGCACTGTAGAGCGCCCCCATGTTGAAGCCCTGCGCGTTGGAGCAATAGATGAATATGGCGGGGATGTTCGGCATCAGATACTCTGCAAGGGAACTCTTGTCCAGACCGCAGATCTCGGCAGCCTCATGGATCAATGCGTGTGCGATGCTGTGCAGCAGCGCGTAAACCCGCTTGGTCACCGCACCGCCGCGCGCATGTGCGTCAACCTCCGCAAACGGCTCGATGAGCGCAAGCGAAACACGATCCAGGAACCACATTTTGAGCTGCTCGTCGCTGCGCTCCCGTGGCGCGTCCTCCGGTGCAATCAGCCTGTTCTGCAGCAGCCATTCGAGCACCCGCACGCGATCCGGTTCAAACAGTACGCCTTCCGTTTCCAATCGGTTGGCATAGATATTCTTCTTGTCCATTTCCTGCGGGAATCCGCGCAGCTTCACCCCCGCCGTACATTCCCGCTCCTTTCGCGTATAGCCGTATGCCGCGAAAACAACGGGCACACCGGAGCAGATCTGCACATTGGAAAAGCCCATTGCCTTGGAGAGCGATATATAGTCGGGACGAATGCCGTCACGAATGCTCTCGGCATCCGCCTCCGCCTGTGCGAGCGAGAGGACTTCCTTTGCATGGACGAGTTCATCATACTCAAGGATTTCCTCTGCAAGCGGTTTGATCTCATCCGCATTTTGCAGCGACAGCCCCTGTTCGACGCGGGCGATTGCTTCATAAATCTTCCCGCTCGGATCCTGCCGCCGCTTTACCTCCAGAACCTGTGCAATCAGCTCCTCGGGCAGTCCACCGCTGCGCAGACTTTCCTCTTCTTCCCTGAGATCGTGTTCAAATTCCGCGCTTTGCGGTATCCTGCCCTTTGCAATAATATCCTGATATTCGCCCTGCGTGATGAGACCAAGATACTGCCCCAGAATGATTTTCTCACCGCGTTGCTCCTCCTGTGCATCCAGAAAGGCATCCTTCCTTTGATCCAAAAGGTCGATGAGCGAGAACGTGAACGGGAAATAGTGTGCAGAGTCCAGCGCAGGTTTGATCTCAAGTTTCTCCTTGCACTCCGGACAGTAGAACGAGAACGTCGCCTTTTGCCCGCATTTGCTGCACACGAAATCAATCCCACTGCCGCGGCGGACGACGTACCTGCCGCCATGCTCCCTGTTCCTGCACCGCGGCATGGGCAGCCCGTCTGCATATCCACATTTGCAGAAGCGGATGAACTTGATCTGTATCATGGGTTTGCCGCAGACGCACAGATCCGATCTCCGGTGCCGGAACGCATCCTTGTCCGCGTACCGTTCGACCTTTCCACAGGAACTGCATACAAAGAGCAGCGGATTCACGGAGGTGACAACCGCCCGTTCCTCCCCGCCCGCCTTCGGCGTCAGCACATAATAGGTGTCCTCATTGATCTGTGCCGAAAAGTCAACCAATGCCGCCGCCCCATCAGGACTCGCGCTCTGAAAGGCATTCACGTGCCGGCTGACTACGCGCAGAAGTCGTTTGGGGTTGATATCCTGCAGCGGTATGCTGTTCCAACGATCCACATGAACCGCATAGTTCACACTGCCGCCCCCCGTGGTGAAGTCCGCCCAACTCCCGGGCAGATATTTATACAGTGCCTGGTGAACGCCCCGTCTCATCTGATTTTTCCCGGATGCCATACGAACCCCCTCTATTCCATTGCGACAATGAGCTGCTTGTCTGTGTCCCGCAGACTGAGCATCACCTTGAAATGACAATGTTGAAAGACCTGTGTAATATAGGTGTTCTGATCGAACGACCGGTTCCGCAAATCGTCAAACAGTCGGTCAATGCTTTGATCGATGGTTCGCCGATAAGGGCTTCCAACAGAACTGTCCTCCTCGGAACATTTGTAGACCGCATAGGCATGTTCCTTGAGTTGCTCCGGCGAAATCGCCCCCTGCTCAATGGCTGTCCTGAGATTGCCATACATACTGATATTCTTCATCCCGGGCGCATCCTGCAGGAGGTACAGATAGTGATTGATGAGCAGGCTCGACAGGACACCCGGCAGCGTATGCACAACCGCCTTGGCAGCCCAGCGGTTGATGGCCACCGTATCGACGAGAATGTCCTTGTATTCGTGGAACTTCATAAAATGGCGGAGATAGCTCTGATCCTTCTCACGCAACGGGCGCATGATGTCGATCACGATACCGGTATGCTTTCTCCCCACGCGCGAATACGCCTGAATATACTCGGCGGTATTGCCGGGGATGCCGTAGAACAGCATCAGGTTGAACCGGTCCGCATCCACGCCGTGCGAGATCATGCTCGTTGCCGCAATCATGTTGAAATCGAGTCCATGAACCATATCGTCCGCATGCTCGATGCGGGAGAGGGTTTCACGCACATCCTGAAACGAATCATCCCCGGTCATCTTCTTCGCGCGAAGGGGCTGAATTCCCTCCTTTTGAAGTTCCGTATTGATCCTGTCCTCGATGGCCTGAAGGACGCGGTTGCTCTCCAGCTTGACGTTGTTGTATTCCAGAATCATCCAGTAGTCGTTGAGGAGCGCCTTGAGCTCTTTGACCTGTTCCTCCCGTGTGCCCGCCGGCTGCATCCCCGGAAGGGTCAGCACGTCCTCCGGGTTGCAGTAGATGTTCCAGACCACCCGTTTCAGGTACTGCAAGGAATACGCCACACTGTCGATGATCGCCTTGCCAAAGGGGGCAAAGCCGATGATGATGCGTCCGATATCCTCCTCATCGACAAAGGCATAGAAATTTCGGTTCAGATACGGCGACTCGGCGGGGAAGCGGATGGCATCCTTCCAATACAGATGGCGCACCTGCTCCGCATAGGCAGAGATCGTCGCCGTGGCGCCGATCACCTTGAGCCCGCGTCCGCAGCCGGATAACTGCCGGATAAAGTACTCCAGCAGGGTCTCGTAATGGGCATCATAGGCACCAAGTGACTCCCGTATCAGATGCAGCTCGTCTTGGATCATCAGCGTCGGCGCCGGATCTTTCATGGATACCGCCCGATACTCTGCGGGCTCGCAGGAACAGCCATAAACAAGACACGTTCGTTTCGCCGTAAATCCATGCACCGGACACTCGTGTGTCGCGCCATAGATCAGGTTATGGAAGTTGGAATTAAATCCGAGCGCGGTCAGTTTATCGACCGTAGAGATAATGACTGACGGCAAATAGCGATAGATATCATGATCCACCATATAAAGCGGAATCCGCCCCCGGGACGCACACATGGCATTGCCGCATATGTGAAGCAATGCATGCGCCTTTTCATCGTAGCGCACATGGACGCTCTCCTGCCCGCAAAAGGGGCAGACATCAAGCAGACGGTATTTCGCATCCAGCATCTCAGGGGAGGATTCCAGCAGACTCTTCTTTAAGTCGTTGTCAATCTGATTCGGCGTATTCCCCTCGCCCACATAATAGCCGAGGCTGAACACACTGCCGCCGAGATCCTTCTTTTGACGAATCCGCTCGGCGGCAGCCAGAATATTGGCGACACGCTGCACCTGCTGTACCGAGAGCAGACGCAGCGGGTACTTGAGCAGGGCTGTAACGCCATATTCTTTCCCGCGGATGCGGTCGAAGAACAGGTTGAACACAAGGACGCCCAAAAATGCCTCCGTCTTTCCCCCGCCCGTCGGGAAATAGAGGACATCGACATCGTCCGTTTTCGCTTTATCGCGAACATCATCCTCAAGAGAGAGCATCTCCTCATGTGCAACGATGTCAAGAATCAACGAGACAATAAAGACGATCTGGAACAGTCGCCAGCTTTGATACCCCTTTCTCTTCGCCACTGCCCAAAATGTTTCATTCATAAAGCAGAACGCCTCGCGGATCATATTGTAGCGCTCGATGAGCGTAATCCCCATCGCAAAGCGCTTGATTTCCATTTCAAACGCGGCGATCTCATGCGAAAACTTCCTGCGTCCCTGTGCCGTGAGCGCCTCCTGACGCCGTGCAAAATCAGACCGCCACGCCGCCACTTCCTTCTTCATCGCTGCATGAATCCCGCGCAGCGTTCCCACCGGATCACGGATCAAATCTTCAAAGAGGATTGCCATGCGGTCATTGGTCTTCAGGCGCTTCTGCACAAACCACGGAACGTGTGTCGTACGCAGTTCCTTCCGCTGTGCATCATGAACGACATTGCAGTTGTTTCCAAGCGCATAAACAAAGCGGTCATATTTATAATCATCGGTAAAATAATCCAGTGCAAGGGGAATCGGCTCCGTGCCCGTATACTGTATCTTCAGCCCGGAGTTGAAGAGCGTAGGGATACGATAGCGGTCCCACTTTGCTTCCGTCTGCCCGTAGCCTGCCGTCTCATCCTCCCAAGGGCTCTCATTGCTCAGCGCAACACGAACCAACAATTCATCTTTATACCCTTTGAGATCCACGCGCAAACTGTAGTCAAACCGCGGAAGCATATCAAATTCTTCATTTGTGCATTGCTTGTCGATCAACGCATTCCATGCAGACTCTGTCCGGAGATCTGCAAGCCTTATCTTGCCCCGAAACTGACACGGCATGATATGGGGATGTGCCTTGACCTCGGCACACAGATTGTCCACCTGCCGGCACAGCGCGGTGTAAAAGGGGGATTCCGGCGGCACACGCCCACAGGCAAGCTGCGGATTGTAGATATCCGCAAGGTTCAGTGAAATATGATCCTGATGCCGATCAATCGCAATTTTCTCATAGACCGGAAGAAGCGGAACCTTATGTTCCCGCCTGTCCTCCGCCGGGGTATTTGTGTCATATGCCGCAACAAGGGCATCAAAGCTATCAAACTGCGCATCGGCATAGGTGTCGTTAAAATTTTCCAGAAAGAATCTGCGCTGCTGTTCCAACGAAGGCCATACGCGAAAAAAGAAATTCCCCTGCGGGAAAATCTTCAAAACCGCACGGTCAACATCCTTCTTCGGTATGCGGAAGTCAACACCGATCTGCTTGATCCGGGCGCCGGACGAAACGAGGTCCTCCGCGCCCTGCGGAGACAGTTTTCCGACATAGATGCGATCCTCCGGATTGTGCCTCACCCATTGCGTTTGATCCGTGCCGGAAATTGCCCCCACAAACTTGCGAACGATGTACTTTGCCAAAACCTCGCGATTGGTGGTCATCTGCAGTCCCATTCCCTTCCATGCGCAAGCCGATTTCTCTCATGATTCCTGTATGAGGCGTTCACGCCTCCCCCATCGAGCGCCGAAGGAGATCCATATAGATTGACTCCCCCTTTGGAGCAGAAAGAATCACGGTCAGTTCATCTTTTGCCCGTGTGCAGGCAGTATAAACGAGATTTACATTTTTCTTGAACGCCTCCAATTTGTCCGGCAAATCCTTCGGTTCCGCTTTTGCAAACTCGGACAGAACCCTGGTCTTCTCATGGGTTCCCAACGGACGCAGACCGGCAAGGACAACGCCTCTAAAGTCCAGCCCAAGAGCCCCCTCGATGGAGACAACGGTAACACCGCGGCGTGATCCGTACGTCGTGCCCTCGGATTTCCCGGCATACAAAAATGATGGCGGCTCCCATCCCTGCCGTTCAAAATACTGCTGAATCCCCCGTTCCAAATAGTAACTCCGATTTTTCCAGCCGGGGGTTGCAAATTTCACATATTTATTAAATAAGACAATGGCAATATCCGATTCCCTGAGTCCCTTTTCCTCCATCAGATTCTTGACCGCCGCACCGATCGCTTCCGTTTCTCCGTCGTTGCTGAAATCGGTCAGCTCAACCAATACAGGAGGGTTTCCCGGGCGGTATGCCTCCCCGTGCAGGAAAGACTCCGGATCTGCGGTATAGTCCAGCCCCAATGCCATTCCCTGCTTTTTGGCTTCGGTCACATATCGATCAATCGCATCGCTGATCGGCTTTGAGTTCCGATAGTTTTTTTCAATGGATATCGTTTTCCCCCGATATTCCGGGTAGCCGCTGCCACCCCCCTGCCACGGGGCTTTTCCGTGTTTGATGTGATTCTTCACATCCTGCGCCTTGTCGCCGGAAATGACAAAGAAATGATCCTCCGCATTCTTGCTCACGAGCAGGTTGAAACAAAAGCGGTACCATTCCGGCTTGAAAATCTGAACCTCATCAATGAACACGCCATAGAACCGCTCTTTCAGCAGCCCCTTCTCAAGCGCCGAATTTGCCCGCTCGAAAAGCTCATCGAAATAATCCGCCCCGCTTTTTTTCGAGTAAAAGCGAATCCCGTTACTGCGCAACAGTTCCATGCAGAGCGAGAAGAACGTGGAACACCGCACATTCCGATCCGTAAATCCCGCTTGTGCCACAGCCCAGCGGTAATAATCCGCAAGGTTTTTATTGTAGCAGGTAAGGAGAAACCGTGCGCCCGGATTCAGGCTCGCCAGCTTAAAGCAGCGAGAGATCAGCAGCACACTCTTCCCGCTGCCTGCACAGGCAAGAATTAGCTGATTTCCCTTTGCAATGCGGTTGACTGTATTGATTTGCCAATTGTCCAGCCGATAGGCCTGTACCGCCCTGTCGTGAGCCCCAATGCGTCCGTCCTCGATATGTATGCGTTCGTTTTCGTCCAATATATACTTCTTCGGAATCGTAAGTTCGGGGCAGAGCCGCTGAAACACATGGTTGATATCCTCTTCCCGCAGCCGCTCCCCTTGCACAAGATACGGATGCAATACGGAACTGCCCTCTTGGCGGATTCTTTTGATCGTGTCCCGGAACAGGATATTCTTCCTGCAAAAATTTTGGGTCCGCGCATGGAGCTTCCCCAACACCTCTGTACCGTCAATCTCGGGAAGAACAAGACAAAGGTGAAAGGGAACGCGTAATTTCCCCGCAGCATCGGTAAGATAACGGCTCTCCTCCAATTTTTTCGCAATATCCGCGCGGATGGTCCCGTAGACCTCAGCGTGGTCGCAAAGCATGCCAAGCACTTTTTCCGGAGCAGTGCCGGGAAGGGTAAGAATTTGAAACAGAAAAATTCCCCGCTCAAAAAGCAGCAGATGAAAGAGCTCCGGCCGCCCTTTGCCCAGATCCTTTTTTCTCGGATTGATCTGCAATACGTAATACGCACCTTCTTCCTTTGAAAAGGCACGTTCCACGCTTCGTAACAGTGTTTTCTCGTGCACAGAGAGTTCCAGTTGGTCACTTTTCTCCGGATAGACTTGCATACGATCTTCTCCCCATCGTTCTTTCCCAACAACATGTCTGCGCCGCAGAGAGTCCGTAATTCAAAACCATTGCACCAATGATTAATCCTACATTATTTTACAGAATTGATATCGGGAAGGCAAGGAAAATAATGCAGTTCATCATTGACAAAAATGCTATACTGTAAAAAATGTCTAAAATATTGACAGCCATAATATAATGAACCCATACTCATACGAACATCTCATAGAAAAGGAATCTCCATGAAAAAAGAAACATTCAACGTCACGGGCATGACCTGCTCGGCGTGTTCGGCGCGCGTGGAGCGCACCGTAAAAAAGATGGAGGGGACGGCGGATGTGTCCGTCAATCTCCTCACGAATACCATGACGCTCGCCTACGATGCGGCGGTGACAAGCCCCGCCGCCATCATCGCCGCCGTTGAGGATGCGGGCTACGGCGCGAGTGTCAAGGGCGCTGCGGGTGCGTCTGCCGCCCCCGCAGAGGCAACGGGTATGGACGCGGCAGAGAAGGCAATTCGCGCGATGCGCACGCGCCTCGTCCTCTCCATCCTCTTCCTCCTGCCGACGATGTATATTGCGATGAGCCCGATGCTTGCAATGTGGGGCATCCCCTACGCAGAGGGATTCAAAGCGGTGTTCTGGGGCGCAGAGAATGCGCTGACGTTTGCACTCGCACAGTTCGTGCTCATCCTCCCCATTATGTACCTCAACCGCGCGTACTATGTCAACGGATTCCGCAATCTCCTGCACGGCGCACCGAATATGGACTCGCTCGTCGGGATCGGCTCGATGGCATCCGCGCTCTTCGGCGTGTTCGCGATGTTCCGCATGAGCTGGGGACTAGGACACGGAGACCTTGCACTCGCGACGGAGTACAGCACGAATCTCTACTTCGAGTCGGCGGGCATGATCGTGACGCTCATCACGGTCGGCAAATATCTCGAAGCGCGTGCAAAGGGGCAGACGACGGGAGCGCTCAAGGCGTTGATGCAGCTTGCCCCTGCCGAGGCGACGGTTGTGCGCGGCGGGGAGGAGCAAGTCGTGCCTGTCGCAGCGCTCGTCCTCGGCGATACGATCATCGTGCGTCCCGGCGCACGCATCCCCGTGGACGGGACGGTGACGGACGGCGCGACGAGCGTTGATGAGTCCGCCGTGACGGGGGAATCCATGCCCGTGACAAAAGCAGCGGGCGATGCCGTGACCTCGGGCACGCTGAACATCGAGGGGACAATCCGCTTCACGGCGACGCGCGTCGGTGAGGACACGACGATCCGTCAGCTCATCCGTCTTGTGGATGATGCAAGCGGGTCAAAGGCACCGATTGCCCGTCTTGCCGACCGCGTGTCGGCGGTCTTTGTCCCTGTGGTCATCGTACTCGCCCTCATGGCAGGCGCGGTCTGGCTCATGATGGGCGCGACGGTGGAGTTCGCGTTCTCCATCACGATCTCCATTCTCGTCATCTCCTGCCCCTGTGCCCTCGGGCTTGCGACGCCGGTCGCCATCATGGTCGGTACGGGGCGCGGTGCGGCGCACGGCATTCTCATCAAGTCGGGAGAGGCACTCGAGACGGCGGGGAACATCAGCATGGTGCTGATGGACAAGACGGGCACGCTCACCGAGGGGCGCCCACAGCTGGTCAGCATCTGTCCCGTCGGCATCACCGCCGAGGAACTTATCGCGCTTGCGGCATCGCTTGAGCAGGGCAGTGAGCACCCCATTGCAGCGGCGATCACGGGCTATGCTGCGGAGAAGGGGCTGACCGTCCCCGCTGCAGCGGATTTTGCCGCAGTGTTCGGCAAGGGCGTGCGTGCGCGTGTGTCGGGCGTGGAATGCGCGGCGGGCAATACGGCTCTGCTGATAGAGCTGGGCATTTCCCTCCCCGCCGCCGTAGAGACGGCGCGCACGGAGATGGCAGAGCGCGGCGAGACGGCGCTCATCGTCGTACGCGCGGGGCGCATCGTCGGCCTCATCGGCGTTCGCGATGCGGAGAAGCCGACGAGTGCGGCGGCGGTCGCGCAGATGAAGGCGATGGGACTGACCCCCGTCATGCTCACGGGCGACGACGAACGCACGGCACGGGCGATTGCCGCGCGGCTCGGCATCACAGAGGTCATCGCAGGCGTTCTCCCTGCGGACAAGCGCGCCCATGTGGAACGCCTACAGGCGGGAGGGCATCGCGTCGCCATGATCGGTGACGGCGTGAACGATGCGCCCGCGCTCGTGCAGGCGGATCTCGGCATTGCCATCGGTGCGGGCACGGATGTCGCGATCGACAGCGCGGATGCCGTACTCGTACGGAGCGACCTCCTCGATGCCGTCTCTGCCATCCGCCTCTCGCGCGCTGTCATGCGGAACATCAAGGAGAATCTCTTCTGGGCGTTCTTCTACAACATCATCGGCATCCCGCTCGCGGCGGGCGTGCTCTACCCCGCATTCGGCATCAAGCTCTCACCGATGATCGGCGCGGCGGCGATGAGCCTGTCGAGCGTCTGTGTCGTGCTGAACGCCCTGCGGCTGCGCCTGTTCGCTATCGCGCACGAGCCCGTCGCAGCGGCGGAGCGCACGCACATGGAGGCAACGGTAACACCCATCGCTCCTGCGGTGGATGAGATAAAGAAAAGCGCGGCGGACAGTTCCGCCGCACAGAGAAAGGAAGCATCTACTATGGAAAAGACCATCAGCGTCAAGGGCATGACCTGCCCCCACTGCGTCAAGCACGTCACGAAGGCGCTCAGCGGCATGGACGGCGTGACGGATGTCGTCGTCAACCTCGAAGCGGGGACGGCGACCTTCAAGACGAGCCGTGACATCCCGGACACCGAATTCGCCGCCGTCCTCGACGATGCGGGCTACGAGCTGGGCTAAGATATTTACAATCGAAACGCTCATGCGGGAGACGATCCTGCATGGGCGGTTTTATTTTGGGAACGGAGCGAAAAGGAAAATCCATGCGATGTGTCGAATTTAGGAAGCACTGATAAATTCAGCACTGCCATCTTGGCACATCTTTTTCGCCCTCTCTGTGCCCTAGAATCCTCCACATAGCCCTTGCTATGCGTCCGGTTTGTCTCCTTGACAGGACAAAAAATCTGTACCAATCTGACAGACTTCATTTTATCAGTGATTCCTTTATTCCCGTGTGAATCGTTTTGTTATGATAAGGAAAGGTGGACTCTCATGAAAAAACTTCTCTTGCTTCCACTTCTCTTTGCGCTGCTGCTGTCGCTTTCGGGCGGGCGCACGGCGTATGCCTTTGCCACGGATCCCCTGCTGGACGGTGTGGATGTGATGAGCTTTGCGGGGGAGATCAACCGTGCCTGCGACATTGTGGGCTACAAGGCACGCCTGACGGCACCGTCGTACGACAAGAAGACCTCCGATTTCGCGGAGCATCCCGTCTATACGTCCCGTACGGCGAGCAATGTAGAGGTCAAGTTTCATCTGCGCGATAACAGCGTACTCTATCTGAACATCTCCTTTGACGAATCGGACATGGCGCAGATGAATGACATGATGGATGTCGTCTATGCCACCTATCTCGTCTCCGGGATGAGTCAGGACGAGATCGATCAGATGGGCTGGAGGAATCAGGAAGGCAACTCGCTCGCCGACAATGTCTACTGCAAGGCGACGCAGCGCACGATCACAAGCCGCATCGTGATGAACGGAGCAAACAGCTTCGTCGTGATTTCTGCGTCGAAAGGCTGATCGCGGACAGGAGGCTCCCATTGAAGAATCTGATCCTGCCGCTTGCGCTTGCCGCCACGCTCGGCACAGCCTCTTTTTGCGCACCGATGTCGACCGTATCCGCATCGAAGAATATGACGGTTTTCATGCCCGTGGTCGAGGCGAAGAACGAGATCACGCTGCACGGGGTAAACAGGGGACAGATCACCCTGCGCACGGATACACCGAAAGCCGTAGAGATCTACGGGCGATCCGTGATTTCCTTGTATGTTCTCTACCGCCCCGACAAGGAGCAGAAGAATGTGGACGGTGTGGAGGTTCTGATCGACCCCTATCGCAGAGAATATCGCACCTTCTTTACCGACAAACGCTGGCTGCCGATTTCAAAATACGAGGGTCCCCCCGAAGACTACAAGAACTACATATACGACGGCAATTTCAAGGTCAGTCTTGGCGATTTTGAGGACGCCGTTTTTGTCGCGCTGTCCTATCTCGAAATGAAACGCCCCGTCTTGATCATTCAGGCGACGGAACCAAGCCGTCAGGAGGCAGAGCGTCTGGCGGCTGAGAGAAGGGAACGGGAAGAACGCGCGGCAGCGGAACGCCGTCAACGCGAGGAGCGTGAGGCAGCCGAGCGGAAAGCAAGCTTTGAGCGCACTGCCGCGCCCATTATCGCACGTGTGCAGGAGAAGTACACGCCCGATCTGGTCGGTACGTTCCACTGGGAGCAGTTCTCCACGGAGTCCGTGGACTACAGCAAGGTGCCCAAACTCTCCGAGCTTCTCGGTCATGTATTCCTGCTGACCGACCCCTACGGCATGCGCCTCGCGTATAACACGAGCGCCTCCGAGGAGGGCGACGTCGGGCGGCTCCTTGCGTGCGAGGACATGAAGTCGGGACTTGTCCACTTTGCCGTGCTGCACGAGTACGACGAGAACATCGTCGCCCTGATGGACGATACGGGCGCGTTCCAGGGGAGCGACTACCAGCGCAAGCCCATCGCCGTCCGCTTCTCTTCCTACCGCTATGAGACGAACAAATACGGCTGGGGCGTACCGAACAACATCATCTCGACGAACGGCCACGTGCTCGGCGGTGCGAATATGGGCGAGAATTTCAATCACCTCACCGCAGGCAGCGTGAGCCTGAGCATCGAAAAGACGGATCGTCCCGGCATCTACCGCCTCGTCTACTATGTGACGACGATGGCGGATATAAAGACGGGGCAGCAGATGCGCCGCGATGGAAACTACTACGCGACTCTCGAACTGGTGAAGTAAGAGAGTGGACAGCAGCACTGCACGACCATCGACATTCATAGGAAAGGGCAGGTGCTCCATGAAAAAATATGTTCTTGCTGCCGCTGCGGCGGCGCTCCTCCTTGTCGTGCCGCAGTTCACAAACAGCGCAGAGGCAAAGCCGTTCCCAATCTATGACTATCTGCAGAAGATCGAGAACACGGACTGGATTGTCGCCGAGACGCTGCGCTGGACGCCGGAGTCGGGCGCGAACCTCAAGGGATACTACGTATTCCGCGATGAGGATATCCGCATCGTCACAGTGGGCGGGCGCAGGATCATCCAGCTGCCCGTTCACATCCTGCGCGGGAAGAACCTGAAGCATTTCAGCCGCTTCCTCTTTTCGGTCGACCCGGCAAATCAGCTCTGGGGCACGGATAACCCGATCAAATGGGAGGAAATCGACGATTTTGCCCCGCAGCACAAGCCCTTTGATCCCGTCCAGCAAAAATGGGCGGTGAACTTCTCCGGCATGGCACAGATGGTCATGCAGTACGTCAAGTTCGAGCGTCCCGATCTCTACAAGCAGCTTGCTGTGACGTGGTGACCCCACGCCTTGCAGCCGCTTGCCCATACGATGGAAAGAAAGGAATCTTCCCGATGAAAAAGCTCGCGTTGCTCGTCCTCGCCGCGTTCTTCCTTGCCGCACTGCAGCCGGCGCACATCGCACAGGCGGCGCCGTTCCCGGTCTACAACATGCTTGAGCATATTGAGAATCCCGACTGCATTGTGATCGAGGCATCCCGCACCCCGCCGGAGTGGGGCAGCAAGTTGGATGGGTATTACGTCTTTCAGCCTGAGGATCTGCACATCGTTGCGTATCAGGATCACAAGATTGTCCAGATGACCGTCTACCAACTGATGGGAAAGAAACTCAAATACTTCGACGACTTCCGCTTCTCCATCGATCCCATGAAGGGACAATGGGGCACAGGCGACGCGGTCGAATGGAGGAAGATTGAGGATCTTGCCCCGCTGTACGGTCCGCTTGACCCCGAAACAAATTCGTGGCAGGCGAATTTTTCCACGATGGCTCAGACGGTGATGCAGTACCTCCAGTTCGAGCGCCCCGATCTCTATGAGGAGGTCACGGGACACGCGGCGCAGACGACGCCCGTGCCGCTGCTCGATCATGCCAATCCCATCGATCTGGCGCGCAAGATGGAGGCAGGTGATGCCGGCGCACACATGAGTACACCAACATTGAACGAACGCGCCGCGAAGATCGCCGGGCATCCCGTCTACATTGCACAGGCAGCAAACGGTGTCTCCGTCTACTTTCACATGCGGGGCGATGATCTCATGCAGATCAACGTCGTCCTTGCGGTCAATGACGAAGCTGCCTACGAAACGATGTCGGATATCCTAGCAGAGGCATTTCTTGCCTGCGGTATGACGGAGGAGGAGTTCTATGCGCTTGCAAAGGGCGGCTGGTTGGACGCGGGCGGCATGGGGGTCGCCGAAGGCTACTGCGCCGCTACCGATCGCATCATGAAGAACCACATCGTGAACAACACAGGCAGGTTTGAGATGATCCTGACTGCCGCACGAAAATAGTACCGACACAAACGGGGCTGCCGCACAAAGCAAAATGCTGTGCTGCAGTCCCGTTCCTGTGGTATGAAGGACGCGCTGAAGCGATCAGTGCTTCCCTAAAGTATACCGCACGCCATTGATTTACAAAACACCGTATTTATCCTACAATAGATAAATCAATTTGTGAGGTGGTTGTATGATGGAGCAGCGGCTGGGCGCCACGCGGCGTGCGGTGTTCATGGAGGGGGTACACGACGGCGTACCGATTGCGCTCGGGTACTTCGTCGTGGCGTTCACGCTCGGGATTCTCGCCAAGACGGCGGGACTTTCGGCGTGGCAGGGATTTGTGACGAGCGCGGTCAACATCGCCTCGGCAGGCGAGTACGCGGGCTTTACCGTGATTGCAGCACAGGCGCCCTATCTTGAGATCGCCGTGCTGACGCTCGTGGCAAACGCGCGTTACTTCCTCATGGCGGCGGCACTCGCGCAGCGGTTCGCACCCGATACACCGCTCCTGCACCGCCTTGCCGTGAGCTTCGGCGTGACGGACGAGGTGTTCGGCATCACGGTCGCGCGCGGCGGCATGGTGCAGCCGTACTACAACTACGGTGCACTTGCGATCTCCGTCCCCGCATGGTCGGCGGGCACGTCGGCGGGCATCCTCGCGGGCGGCATTCTCCCCGCTGCCGCCGTCTCCGCACTCTCGGTCGCCCTCTACGGCATGTTTGTCTGGGTGATCCTGCCCCCCGCGAAGAAGAGCCGCCCCATCGCGGGCATGGTACTCGCAAGCTTCCTGCTGTCGCTTGCGGCGACGTACGCCCCCCTTACGAGCGAACTCTCGGGCGGCACGCGCACGATCATCCTCACACTCCTCATCGCGGGTGTGGGCGCTGCGCTCTTTCCCGTACATGAGGAACAGGAGGACAACGATGCGTGATATATGGATCTACATTGCCGTCATGAGCGCCGTGACGATTGCCATTCGCCTCATCCCTGCCCTCCTCCTGCGCCGCCCGATCCGAAATGGATTCGTCCGCTCCTTCCTCTTCTACGTGCCGTACGTGACGCTCGCCGTCATGACCTTCCCCGCCATTGTGGAGGCGACGCGCACCCCATACGCGGGTGCGGCGGCATTCGCCTTTGCCATCTTCCTCGCGTGGAACGGGGCGAGCCTCTTTCGCTGCGCGGCGGGGGCGAGCATCATGGTGCTGATCGTCGAGGGCATTGTGTTTTCGCTGTGACCGGCGCCCCCTTCGAAACGCCTCATCGTCATCAACTGCCTCAACACAGCCGCCGCCACACGGAGCAGCGGTTGAATGCGTCCGTGGTTCCCTCGCAGATAAGCGCACGACCGCTTGCGTGGCTCTCGGTAACAACGTTTCACAAAAATCCATTTTTCAGACAGATGTGTTTGTGCTATACTGTTGGCAGCATGAATTTTTATTGAAAATTTGAATCTATCTTACACGAACCAAGGAGGATGAAAATGAAAAAGTTCTTATCATCTGCAATGCTGGCTGTTTCCATGCTTGTCTTCACACCAAATTGCGAGGCAACAGATGTCTGGGTTGATCATTGGAATTACGAAGATGTTGATATTTTTGTCATGGATGATACCATTGCAAGTGACTCAAATGCGCATGGTCGTGGCTTTACCGTTTCTACGAAAGAGGTAAAAAACGGGACGTTGCAACGGGTGATCCATTGGCATTTTTTTATTGGTAAAGGTAGTTGGGCATATACCGCCAGCAGTATGGATCCAAATGTTGCGCCAAGAGTTCTCCCCAGAGATACCATTTTTGAATTCTGCATGAATCAATTAGGCTGGTTCTACCGTACAAATAATGGTTACTATGATTAAAATGCCCTGTGTACAATATAGGTTTGACATATCTCGATACCAAAGCTAAGGAAGCGCTGATACATTCTTTGTTGCACGATACACCTCCGAAAGAAGGGCATATAGTGGAACACGAAGGGAGGCGGAGCATGGAGTTCCGATGTTGGATGGGTCTGGTGATCGAGGGGACGTCCTACATCATCGCGGAAAAGATCCGCTATAAGGAAAAGACTTCAGACGATGTATGGACGGAGTATGGACTCGTCACAGAGGAAAGCAATGATCGTACATGGCTGACCGTCGCGGACGGTGGTCTCTCGTGCAATCTGTCCTCCCCCGCGGGGAAGAAGGTGCCAAATGGGTTCCGTTTGCATGACAAGGGGACGGAAGTGGTGACGGGCGTCTGGGGCGATACGGACGCCGCAGTCGGTGATGAGGCGACGTACGAGCAATACGAGACTGCGGATGGGAAGTTCACGTTCTTTATCGAAAACTGGAGCGGGAAGAAAAGTGCCTCGATGG
>ERZ772960.1515-NODE-1515-length-18456-cov-12.604315_pt1 | contig 18456 bp, 17 predicted proteins | sample MGYA00580678_ERZ772960 | MGnify/ENA primary metagenome ERZ772960 (study PRJEB29015, sample SAMEA2737930) | human oral metagenome | biome: human oral; feature: human-associated habitat; material: dental | place: China | collected 2059 ... | reverse complement strand
TAACCGATATAGGCCATCTTTCGGGTGATGCCGATGACGGTGAAGATAAGATGGTTAAGACGGCGAAGGAACGCGGGCAGAGCGTGTTGGAAATTGCCGATTTCTATACTCAAGCGTTCTTTAAAGATACCGAGCGCCTTAATATCCGCCGTCCCGATGTCGTGTGCAAGGCAACCGACCACGTATCCGATATGATAGAACTGATCAAGCGGATCGAAGCAAACGGGCATACGTATTCCGCCGGCGGTAACCTCTATTACGATATTACAACCTTCCCCAAATATGGCGAACTCGCTTCGATTAAACTCGAAGACCTCAAAGCCGGCGCACGTATCGAAGTTGATGAAAACAAGCGCAATCCGCATGATTTTGTGCTCTGGTTTACCAAGAGCAAGTTTGAAAATCAAGCTTTGGTGTGGGATTCGCCCTGGGGCAGGGGATACCCCGGCTGGCATATCGAGTGTTCCGCAATGAGTATGAAGTATTTGGGCGAACAATTTGATATTCACACGGGCGGCATCGACCATATCCGTATCCACCATACGAACGAGATAGCTCAGTCGGAGGGTGCGACCGGAAAAAAATGGGTAAAGTATTGGCTCCATAACGAATTTTTAGTGATGAATAAGGGGAAGATGTCCAAATCTACCGGTGATTTTATCACTTTGGATAAAGTGATTGAGGCAGGCTATGCACCGCTCGATTACCGCTTCTTGTTGTTGGGTGGTCATTACCGCAGTCAGCTTACCTTTTCGTGGGAAGCGATGGATACCGCGAAAAATGCGCGTAAAAACCTTGAGCAGCGGATTTCAAATCTGCTTACCGAAGCAAAAACGCATCCCGATTTTTCAACGGAAGATTTAACCTTCGTCCGGGCGGTTTCGCTGCTTCATACTGAAAAAGCGCGCCGCTATTTAACGGATTTTGTGCAAGCGCTCGAAGAAGATATTTCAACGCCGCGTGCACTTTCCGTGCTGCAGCAGGCAGTGAAGGATAAAGAGCTTGAACCGGACGAAATCCTCAAGGTGGTCCGTATTTTCGATGCGGTTCTTGCATTGCATTTAATAGAAGAAGCGGAGTCGCTTCATGCCGGGCTGGAATCAACCGATAATGCGGAAGAAATTGAACGCTTAGTTGCCGAACGGGCGGATGCAAAAAAACATAAGGACTTTAAACGGGCAGATGAAATTCGGAATTCGCTCAAAAGCCGCGGAATCGCTTTGGAAGATACGGTGAACGGAACGCTGTGGCGAAGAATGTAACCTTTGGGAGACTAAGTTGTTTGATGTACTAGCGCCGTTAGATGCGCTCTCCGATAAGGATTTTAAGACCATATATGACGCTGCAGTGCCGGCACTGTACAAAGTTGCCTATAATGTTGTACGGGAAGAGGATGCAGCCGAAGACCTGTGCCACGATGCGCTGATTAAGATGACGGAAAAAGGGATGAAGTTTCCGTCTTTAAATGACGCAAAGTATTGGCTTATCAGAGTGGTAAAAAATGCTGCGCTCAACTATGCAAAGCGGAGAGTGTTGGAGCGGAAAGTATATACGCGCGCCTTTAAAGAAGATCAGCGTAAAATGGATTCCGGCGAAACCGCGCTCTTGAAAGAGGAAGCAATTCAAGATGTACAGCAGGCGTTGGAGCAATTACCTGAAAAATTGCGGATCGCATTACAGCTTCGCGAATATACCGAGTTGAATTATAAGGAGATTGGACGTATTCTCGGTATTAGCGAAGGAAATGTGAAAGTTCGTATTTTCCGCGCGCGGGAGTATTTAGCAAAAGTTATAGGAGAAGATAATGTCTATATGCCCTAATAAAGATCTTTTGTCCGCTTATATCGACGGTGAACTTGCTTTCCCATGGAAAGGTATGATAGACCAACATTTACAGCAATGTGCCGTATGCAAAAAAATATACGGTCAATATGCGGCGGTACACCGGTATATGCAAATATCCGTTGCCGAAACGGAGCTTGATACGGGTGCTTCTTTTGCTAAATTACTTGCAAAACGAAATACCGTATTGCAAAATGACTCGCAAACCAAAAAGCGGCGGTGGGGATTGAGTCCAAGTGAGCGATGGTTTTCTTCTTCCATTCGCGTTCCGATTCCTGCAGCGGCGGCGGCCGTTTTTATTTTTGTTTTCATGCCGCTTATACTCTTCTTTAGAGTGGAATATACCGTCAATTCGGTTGCGGGCGCCCAATCTTCGTTCACACCGATTATTCCCGTTTCACTTGAAAAACAAAAAACAATCGCAGAAATGGATTACGGCATTACGCGGGCAAACGGCACTCAAAATCATGCAGTATCGACTAAAGCGGTGAATACCAATGCTAAATTCTTTACGGTCGGTGAATTTACCCGTTTATATTTAAAGGATGAAACTTTATTTCAGCCGACTGAGTCCACAGTCGATCTTAAAATTTCTTCTTCCTCGTTTCCGCTTTCATTGGAAAATCAATCGATCTATATAATTGCCGATCCCAATATAAGAATCAGCAACCGATGAAGCTTTTTTATCTGATAAGGAAGTATGCTTTTTTTCGCTTTCTTATTTTTTCATTTGTTATCGGCGGTATATTAGTTAGCATCGTTTTCTTTTCCGGATATACTCTTCGTGCTGGCACCATCGCTGCCGTATCCCCTCAAGTGACCGTACCGGGAGAGCGGGTTACCATCGTAGGTAAAAATTTCGGACATAAATCTATTCATTCATGGCTGATGCTCGGAAATACCAAAGTTAAATCGGACAGTTGTATTGAATGGACGGATACGAAGATTATTTTTGAAGCGCCGGATACTCTCTATGAGGATATGCTCTATGTAGTAACTAAGAACAAGCAAGGAAATGCCGTTATGGTGGTTAATCAGGCTGTTCTTCCGGTTAACTCAAAGCGTGCAGCGAATGAAAATCTTCCGTTCATCGATTCTTTAGAAGCCGATTCCGGCAATGTAGGCGATCTTATTTCCATTCACGGTAAAAATTTCGGACATACGCGGAATAATTCGGTCGTCGTGTTTACAGGCACGCAGAATACGGTCTATGGGCAAAATGCTGCAAAAGAAGCAATGTTGACCGGCTCGGAATGCAGCGAATCCGACTTTGATTATGAGTTCTGGAGTGATCGTGAGCTGCAAATACGGGTGCCTGATGCTGCAGATACCGGAAATGTTGTGATTATTACGGATGCGGGCATGAGTAATCCCGTAGTATTCCGGTTAAAAAATAAATACGGCACCAAAACCTATACCGATATAAGAACGTATCGCCTTGTTTCCGAGGTAGAGATTTCCGATTTCTTGGCAGAAGCGCCGAATACCTTCTTTTTACAAATACCGTTTCCTCAGAGAACGGAAACACAACGTACCGTTGCGGTTAGTTCCATTCAACCGGAGCCGTTTGTTCCGGCATATCAAGGTGCCAGTATTTACCGCTTTTACAATGTCGATTCCGGTAGTAAAATACAAATACGGCAGGAATATAGCGTATCCCGCAGCAAGGTGGAAACGAATGTCAATGCCTCTTCACTCTGGAGAACCGAGCAAAACAATCCGTTGTTATATGCTGCATATACCGAATCCGACGATTTTCTTCCTGCAGATAATCCCATTATTAAAAGAATATGCCGGCAGATTATCGGCTCCGAAACGAATCCGTATAATAAAGCGCGGCGTATCTACACCTTTTTAATCTCCGAGATAAAAGCACGGGAAAGCAGCGCGGCGGATGCCGGAAGGTCTATTCTTACTGCTTTAGAGAGAAAAACAGGCGGTGCGTATGATCTCGCGCTGCTGTTTTGTACACTTGCCCGCGCTGCAGGCGTACCTGCTGTTCCGACTGCCGGTTTGTTAGTTGATCCGCAACAAAAAGCGGTACTGCATTGGTGGGCGGAATTCTATGTGAACGGCTTCGGCTGGGTTCCCGTCGATCCGGCGCTTGCATCCGGTGTGCCCTTTGATACCGGTATCGCCGATAAAAGCCGATGGTATTTCGGTAATTTGGATGCGTATCATATTGCTTTCTCGCGCGGATATCAAACCCAAGCGCCTATGTTGCCGAACGGTAAAACCACTGAAAAAGTTCGCAGCTATGCTTTCCGGTCTATTTGGGAAGAAGCAACGCCGAATATCAGCGGTTACAGTGCGCTCTGGCGTCTGCCTAAGATAACAAGCGTGTATTAATTAAGAATCCGTTTGCCCTGTAACCGGCGCCGTTTTTAATTGTTATACACTATAAGATTTTTGATACGGTAATGATTTAAATACGGATGAGGAGAAGCTTTATGGTACGAGTCTTATCGGTAGGCGGCTCAATCGTCGTGCCTCAGCAACCTGATGAACCTTTTTTGAGGGATTTTGCTTCCCACATACGAAGATGGCTCAGCGTATCGGCAGATCGAAAGTTGATTTTGGTTGTCGGCGGCGGTGGCCCTGCTCGAATGTATCAACAAGCATATAGAAAAATTATAGATAATACACCTTCAAACGATGAAGCCGATTGGATCGGCATTATGGCAACCCGACTTAATGCACAGCTTTTAAAGGCGATTTTCTCGGATATATGTCCCAATCCCGTTGTCTACGACCCAACGGCGGTCGAACTCTTTTCAGGGCAAGTATTGATCGCCGCCGGCTGGAAACCGGGCTTTTCTACCGACAATGACGCAGTGTTATTGGCTGAACGCTTTTCTGCAAAACAAGTGATTAATCTTTCCAATATCGAAAAAGTATATTCCGACGACCCTAAGAAAAATCCCGATGCAAAGCCGATCGATACTATCTCATGGGAGCAATTCATTCGGCTGGTCGGTACGGAATGGATACCCGGAAAAAATGTTCCTTTTGATCCGGTCGCAAGCCTGCGCGCTCAAAAAGCCGGAATACAGGTAATCTGTGCAGGCGGTTCCGATTTGAATAATCTGGATAACATCTTAAACGATCACCCCTTTAACGGCACAACGATAGGGTAGGCGTATGGATTACTACGAGATTTTGGGCGTTTCTAAAGCCGCTTCCGACGAAGAAATAAAAAAAGCGTATCGTGCGAAAGCATTGCAATATCACCCCGATAAAAATCAGGGGAATGCGGCGGCCGAAGAAATGTTCAAAAAGATAAATGAAGCATATTCCGTTTTGTCGGATTCCAAGAGACGCGCCGATTACGATGTAGGCGGCACGACAGCGCAACAATACGGAACGTATACTCAGTATGCACGGCAAAATCCCTTTACCTATAATCCGTTTGCACAAGATGACGATAATACGATGTTCGGCAGGTCGTATAGCTGGACTTTTTACCGTTCTCCGGAACAGGAAACGGAACCCGTTTCGCGCCGACGGGGATTAGGTTCATTGCTTGCAGGTATTTTATATCTGTGGCTCGGGCTGCTGAGCTTTCGAGCTGCATATATCTTCGGTTTTTTAGGGCTTTTTATCGGTATCCCGCTGCTTGTGAAAGGCGTTAGAAACCTTAAAATAGCGTTTATATCGTTTTTTAAAAGCGGCAGCCGCTAACGTTCACGGAAAATAATCCGCCCTCTATTCAAGTCATAAGGGGAAAGTGCGACCTTCACACTGTCGCCGGGAACAATGCGGATAAAATGTTTGCGCATCTTTCCCGATAAATGCGCTAAAATGACATGACCGTTTTTTAATTCAACACGAAACATTGTATTCGGAAGGGATTCTTTTACGATTCCTTCAACTTCAATTGCCTCTTCTTTAGCCACAATTCCTCCAAAATAAAATATCGCAAAAAAAATTTAAATAAATCTTCTAAAAATTTCAGTTTTTAAAGATTTTTAGTTGCTTTTTTACTAAAATAACGCATATAATTGTAGAATCTATTCATTAGTTTGTCAACTAAGGAGAGGAGTTATAAAATAGATGGAAAAAGATTTTTATCAAGAAATGAAGCAATCTTTGCATAATTGCCGTGCCGAAATTGTCAAGACATTCGTAGCAAACAACGAGAGTTTCAAACAGATTATTGAATCGGTCGATCCTAAAGATTTTGGAGACATCGCTTCGGAAGATACCGATCGGAAAATGCTGGAGAGCATGAGCGAAAAGGATGCCAAACGAATGCAGTTAATTGAATCGGCTCTTGCCCGTATCGAACAAGGGAAGTACGGTAAGTGTATTAAATGCGGGAAAAAAATCCCGGAAGATCGGTTGCGGGCTATTCCTTATGCATTGATGTGTATCGAATGCCAAACCGAAACGGAACGAAAAAAACGCTAGTGCAGAGCGCATTATGTATTCTGCAAAGTAATTAAGAAAAATACTCCGGTGGAATTGCCTTGAAGGAGATGTCATGCAAAAAATTTTTTTATTTATAGCAGACGGTTTTGAAGAAGTTGAAGCGGTTACGCCGCTCGATTATTTACGCCGATGCGGAGCTGATTTAACATTAGTGGGACTCGGTACAAAGGTTATCCGCTCATCCCGCGGATTAGCCGTTACTTGTGACCTCACCTTATCCGAGCTGATAGGAACCGGTGACGAGGTAAAAAAAAACGCTGCCCGGTTAGCGGCGGATACCGCGTTGGCTATAGTGCCCGGAGGTGTTCCTAATAGCCGCGCGCTTAACGGAAGTGCCGAACTGCACTATTTTATAACTGAGATAGAAAAAAAAGGCGGATTAATCGCAGCAATTTGTGCGGCTCCGGCGCTTGTACTTGGAGAATGGGGCTTACTGAAAGGGAAGCAATTTACCTGTTATCCGGGAATGGGAAAAGACTTACCGACAAAACCGGTAACAGGGGCACGGGTTCTTAGAGACGGGCAATTTATTACTGCTTGCGGAGCCGGAGCTGCCGAAGAGTTCGCGTTTGCATTGGTAGAAGCTTTGTACGGCGAAAAGAAACTTGATGAGCTTAAAAACTCGATCGTCGCCCGATAGATACGGTATCGGTATATTGATATATTATAGATAAAGTATAATGGTGATAAACGGCTATAAAGATTGGAAAGAGGCTATGTTACGGCTCCCCGAACGGACATTTTTTGTTTTAATGCGCTTATATCTCGGAGAAATTAAAACGCCTTTTAATAAACAACGCCTTGTGGAGAAGATAGGCGGATTTTTATCAAAGCCCGATACACAGCAAGCCATAATCGAAAGCCTTGATCGCCTTGACATACTGATTTTAACAGCCGTCTATACACTGCCGATAACCACGCGCGGTGCATTGCTGATATTTTTATCTTCCGAAACTTCTTTACAGACGCGGTTGGCCAATCTGGAAGAGCGGCTTATGCTCTACCGTACCGATTATTCCGCTGAAGATGACATAATAGGGCGAAGCTATAGAATTAATCCGTTTTTATATGAAGCCGTCGAACCTTTGTTGGATTCTCATTCACTTTTTTTACCGCAACAGGAGGTAAAGCCTCGGAGCGGAACCGTTTTTTGTGATGACATTGTATTGGCGGGTTTCTATACTTTTTTCTTAAAAGAAACGAATGTACTGAAGATAAACGGCTCTTTTAAGGTGAGAGCGGAAAAACAGTTGAAAACGGTATTTCAAGATAGTGCAACGGATATCAACTGCTTTAAAACCTTGTGTGCCGGCTTACAAAACCTCGGTTTACTGATGCGGGAGGAAGCGAATCTTATTCCGCAGCAAGGCAGATGGGAAACGTTTTTTAAGCAAAAACCTTTTGACCGGAAGATGTATATTGCCGCGGCTATATACGGCCATGTGCGCAGGGAGAGTATGCAAAAACGGGCACAGTTCTTTTCCGATTTTTTATCATTACTTGATCCTTGCGGGGTGTACGATGATATTGTATTGAAGCGTTTTTTTGATTTTTTATTCCAACGTTTACATATCGAGACGAACGGCGATATGCCGATTTTCCCCGATATGACACCCGAAGATGAAGTCAATATCCTCAATATGCTCAAAACGATGAAGTTTTTACTGCCTGTCGGGGAATACTGGCAGTTGAACATGGCTGTATTTAATCAAGAATCGGTCGGGCAGCCCTTGATTGCCGCGCCTTCATTTGAGATTACGATGCTGCCCTTTACTGCTCTTGACCGAATATTTCCGGTACTCAGCTGCATGGAACCGGCGGCTATTTTGACAACCGGCCGGTTTACCGTTACACGGGCAGCCTGTTTACGCTGTTTTGAATGGGGGAACACCGATAAAACATTAATAGCTTTGCTTGAAGATGCTTCCGGCGGAACGCTTCCGCAGAATATTAAAGTCAGTATTTCGGAATGGTACCTGCAATGTACTGCCGTAGGCTTGTACTACGGATTTGTGATAACCGTTGCGAAAGACAAGCGGAAACTTTTTAAACAAAATGCAGGATTGCAGAATATTATCCATAAGGAACTGGCCGATGGCGTTTATCTGATAAAGCAGATAAATTTAGATTCAATACGTACCATGATCAAATCAGCCGGTTTGGATGTCACGTTTTATAGTACCGGCAATACCGGCCGCAATTCTGCTTCCGGATTCGCTCCTATTGAACAACGGCAACCGGTTTTTGCCGGTTTTTATGCAAAGACAAAAAAACGGCAGACTTTTCACTTTGAGCAGGAAGAATGCGGTACTGACCATATTCGGAAGCTTCAAGACATTGTGGATACAATGCCGATCGATCAGTATAATAAGCAAGCCCTTAAAGACAAAATTGCCAAAAAACTTATCATCACTGAAGATCAATTAAACGGAATGCCGGCAGACAGCGAAGTTCGAGAAGTTTCAGGACTTGATTTTTTAGGGAAAATTCACCTTGCGGAAACCGCGATTGCCGACAGCAGCCGTTTGGAGATATCGATCGATGGAGCGGAAGGACGCAGAACAATTATGGGGAAGCCTATTGCAATTCAAAAAACGGAAGACGATGCGGTATTACTGATGCAGGAAACGGATACGCAATATGAAGAAAAAGTTTCCATTGCCGGTATCATAAAGATGAGGGCATTCCGCGAATCATTTTTTTCCTAATTCGGAAGGCAGATTCAAACTTTTAAAAAAAAATCCGATATTGTAAACGGTATGTCGGGCTTTTCTGTGGATCGAGGAGGTTTTAAAACGATGGCTGCGTCATTCATATTAGCGCCGTCTTTATTGAGTGCGGATTTTTCACGGCTCGCTGAAGAATTGCATTTTATTGAAGCAAACGGAGGTCAATGGGTGCATCTTGATGTGATGGACGGCGCCTTTGTACCGAATTTAACATTCGGCGCTCCCGTTGTGCGCAGTTTACGGAGTAAAAGCTCCCTTCCTTTTGATGTGCATTTAATGGTTGCCCGCCCTCAGGATTTTGTAAAAGATTTTGCAGCAGCGGGGAGCGATTATTTTACGTTTCATATCGAAGCGGTAGTGCATGCACATCGGCTTATTACGGAAATCCGTGCGGCGGGCATGAAGCCCGGTGTTAGTATTGTGCCGTCAACCCCTGTACATCTTTTGGACGAGGTGTTACCTTTTGTCGATTTGGTGTTGGTGATGACAGTTAATCCGGGCTTCGGCGGGCAAACAATGATTCCCGGGTGTCTTGAAAAGATTAAGAAGCTGTGTGAATACCGTGAAAAATACGGTTACCGTTATTTGATTTCCGTTGACGGCGGCGTTAATGCGGAAACACTTCCGGCTGTATGCAGTGCCGGAGCCGATGTCGTCGTTTCAGGATCCTCTTTTTTTTCCGGAGATATAAAGAAATGAAAAAGAATTTATTAACAATTTGCTTTGTGTGTTTGAGTATATGCAGCATCTTTGCCGACAACAATGATTTAGTGGCCGGATTGGATGCATACAGCCGCAACGATTGGACTACAGCGACGGAATCATTTGAGAAGGCACTTACTGCTGCTAAACCGCAAGATCGAATCGAAGCGTTGTATTGGTTGGTAATGTCCGAAACTTCCGCACAAAATTATCGGTATGCCTTGAACTATGCCGATGCGTTTTTGGAAAACGCTCCCGAAGATGAGCGTGCCGCCGAGGTGAGTTACCAAAAAGGGCGGGTCTTACATTTGTCAGGTAACTATGAAAAATCATCGGATATTCTCTACCGGTTTATAGAAAACTATCCCGAGCATCCCAAGGTTCCCTCCGCCTATTACTGGATAGGCGAAAATTTTTATGCGGCCGAAAATTATACCGAAGCCCGTAAGATTTTTAACGAAGTTGTCGTGAACTATCCGCAATCGGGAAAGGTGAATGAAGCCCGATATAAAATCGTGATGATCGACCAACAGTCTGTTCGGGATGAACTCTCGCGTGTGGCGAGCAAAGTAAATGCGGCTTCCGCCTCTACCGATTCCCAATCAGCTAAACCGGTACCGGAACCGAAAACCGATGAATCCGAAACAGCCGCTGCTTTAGAAAGCAGTGCGGAAACTACAAATATCGCCGATGATAGTGCTTTAAGTGAAGAAGAAAAACAACGGAACGAAGAAATTGTAGACCGCTTAACGGCATTGGAAGAAAAATTTGATGAACTTACGGCAATGCTGGCGCAAATTGCCGAAGAGCAGGAAAATCAACATATACTGGAACAGCAGCAAAAAGAACAGGAAGAAGCCGAACGGCTTCAACTTGAAGAACGCCGCCGTGAGTTGGCAGAATTAAAACAGCGCACCAAAACTTTGGAAAAACTCTATGAACAGCGTATGAAAGGAGCAAAATGATGCGGACACTCAATAAAAAAACGATTCTATTATGCCTCGCAGTATCCTTGTTGAGCGGATTGTCGGCAGCGGAAAATACCGTAGAGATGGTCAGCGATCCGTTAAAGCTGGTTATTTACCCTAAGACAGGAAATTTCTGTTTGTATCATTTAAAGGCCGAGGATGCACGGGAGTATGAACCGTTGTATGACGATCGCGCTCAATCTTCCGTAAATATATATTCGGTACTCTTTAACGGAAATATATTCCATCTTAATAATAAAAGCGGAAGAAAAATTATTATCAGTCAATCAAAAGACGAAATAACGGTTATGTTCCAGCTCAGTATGGATTTTTTAGCAACACAGACATTTTCGTTCGTACCTTCAAAACAACGCTCAACGGGAAAACTTTTAAAAGTAGTAACGGAAATTCAAAATATTTCGGGTGATATTGCGAATATCGGTTTAAAGGCGGTATTTGATACGTCATTAGGCGAAAAAAATCTTATTCCGCTTTATACGGATTTGCGGAGTGAGATCGGTGCGGAACTGATGCTGCAGCCGATATTGGAAAAAGATTCGGTTGTTTTTTCGGCTGATAGAGGGTATGCGTGCCTGTTCTTTTTACGGAATGAGTATATGACATTGCCGACTTCCGTGTATGTTGCAAATTGGGAACAGTTGGTAACACGGAAATGGCTGCCTTCTTACGTGAGCGGCCGTTCGTTCCGTAAATACGGTTCTACCGATCCCGGACTTTTATACGTATGGTCGGAACAAAAAGTACCTAATAAAGCAACGCTTACCGTTACCAACTGTATCGGTTTTTATGATTACCGGAATGCTGCCGAAACAGTAACGGCATATTCGGCTTATACTCAAACAGCCCCAGAGGAAACTGCCCGATCCGCCGGCAAACCGGTAGGCAATCTGACCGTTACTACGATATATCGAAACATTCCGGCAACTCAGCCGGCTGCCGCTGCGCCTAAAACACAGGTCTCTGGTATTTCCGAACCGGCTGCGGAACAAACTCCTACGGATCAACCTGCCGGGCAGGAACCGTCTGTGCAGCCGGAAAAAGACGAAAAACCTAAAAAAGATTATCGGTATGTACAGGAACTGTTGGATAAAATTGCGGAACTTGAGCAATCTTCCGATAAATTGTCCATGGAAGAAATCAAAAAATTACGCACGGAAGTAGACGAAGCAATAGAGGCTATGCAGGAAGAATAATGCCGTCATCGATTCTTGAACAAGCAAAAAAACAATTTGCAAAGGGAAATTATCAACAGGTCATCAGCTTATTGGAACCTCACGTTACACAGTATGTTGTGTCGGGAAATACAAAAGATGTCCTGTATAATGCTTCATTTAACAAATCGTTTCCGTTTTATTTATACTTAGGACTTGCTTGTTTACATACCGGCGATATCGGTGGTGCCGTTGATTATCTCGCTTGTGCACGGAAAATTAAGCTGACCGATCCCGATTTGCTGTGTGCGCAAGCTGTTTTGTTTTTACGGCGCGGCGACACCGTACGTGCTATTGACTATTATCTGGAAGCAGTTGAGTATAACCCCAACCACGAATTGGCACGCAGCGGATTGGAGTTTATCCGAACTCATAATACGCCGGAAGCGATAGGAGAGGCCGTTCAATCGGGTGAAATAAAAAAAATTTATCCACGCCCCGGAGTGCAGCCCTATATTAAGAAAAGAGCGGTTCTTTTTGCCGGACTTGCGGCAGCTGTGCTTATCGCGGTGATTGCCGTGCCGGTAGTGCTGAAATTCTCACTATCGCTGCGGATGCGGAGTAACAATCGGGCTGATTTGTCGGCATTGACTTTAGTATCGGACGAAAAAGCCCGTCCGATCGATACGAGCGGAAGCTATCGGTATACCCTTTCCGAAAAAGAAGTGTTGGCTGCATATCGAAATGCGCAGAAATACTTTCAGGATTCGCGGGATAATTTGGCTCAGATTGAGGTGAACCGTATTTTGTCTTCGAACGCTGCTCACTCGATTAAACAAAAAGCACGGCTCTTGATGGATTATTTTGCAACGCCGGGGTTCGATACCGTTCGGGATATTCCTGTCTACAGCGATGTGCGTGCGGATATTCCGCTGTATCTCGATTGCTGGACAATTTGGTCGGGCGTTGCAACCAATGTACAGTCTGACGGAGAAAATACGAGCTTTGATCTTTTAGTAGGCTACGGTGACCGTATTCAACTGGAAGGGGTTGTGCCGATATTTTGTAATTTTTCCGTTAGGATAGATTCGGAGCGCCCCATCGAAGTATTGGGAAAAATTCAGCAGCGGGGGGGTGTCCTCTTTTTAAAAGCATCCGGTATTCATCAAAGCCAAGTACCGACAAACAAAAAATAAAAGCGTACCCATGAAAACGGTAATTTTTAGAGGTACCGATAATTAATCGGAGTAGAGAAGATATGTATATGGCGGAAAAAGTACGGATAGGAGGAAAGGGGGGCGTTCGAAGTCTCGAACTCGGCAGCAATGCTCCCATCGCTATTCAGACTATGTGGAAACAGCCGCTGCATAAAGATAGATTACAGGAAACGGTACGGAGAATAGCCGAATTGGAACAGCTCGGCTGCGACATTCTCCGGTTTGCAGTACCGGATTCCGAAAGCGCCGAGGCATTTGTGAAGCTTACCGAAATGACGCCGATGCCGCTTGTTGCGGATATTCATTTTGACTACCGGCTTGCGCTGCGCTGTATGGACGGCTGTGCCGCAAAGATACGCATCAATCCGGGAAATATCGGAACGGAAGATCGGGTGAACACTGTCATTAAAAAGGCACAGGATACCGGTACGGCGCTTCGCATCGGCGTCAACAGCGGCTCTCTGCCTGTCGATATACGGAACCGTATGGAGCAGGAAATTTGCGAGGGGCGCAATGCGGATGAGGCGAGGGCGGCTGCGTTGGTAGCGGGGGCGCAGCGGGAAGCAGCGCTTTTTGATAAACACGGTTTTAAGCAGTATCTCGTATCGATGAAAGCATCATCGGTAAAGGAGACTGTCCTTGCCAATGAGCTGTTTGCCACCCGGTCTGCTGTGCCGCTCCATTTAGGTGTTACGGAGGCCGGCCCTTTGGTTTCGGGGATTGTCAAAAGCACTATCGCGTTTTCGCAGCTGCTTGAACGGAATATCGGCGCTACCGTGCGGGTAAGCCTTTCCGATACTATGGAAAACGAGGTTATTGCAGCGCGGGAAATCTTGACGGAGTGCGGAAAACGGCAGGGCGGTATTAGGCTGGTGTCCTGCCCCCGTTGCGGCCGCAACGGATTTGATGTTCACGGTTTTGTTACGCGCTGGCAGCATCGGCTTTTTGCCGAAAAAAAGGATCTTACTGTTGCGGTGATGGGATGCGTTGTCAACGGGCCCGGGGAAGGAAGGTTTGCCGATATCGGTATTACCGGCGCCGAAAACTTTATCCTGCTGTTTAAGCAGGGCGTTATCGTACAGCGTATTGATGTACAGGGATTGACGGAAACTGAAAGAAATGCGGCGGTCGATGCGGCTTTTGAAAAGGAGCTGAAGAGTTTATGAAAAAAATTGCAATAATATGTTTTACGGTTTTTATAAGTACGGTTCCGTATGCGCAAAGAATACCGGCCGAATCGGTCGACTATCCGTGGCATTTGCTTGAACAAGGAAAAGTTGCATACGAGGGACGGGAATTCGGCAAGGCGCTCTTGCTATTTAGGCAAGCCCGTGAAATGCGTAAGACACAGGTAGCAGCTCAGTATGATTATTTGTTTTCAGCTCTTAAAGCTCCTCAAGTAAGAGCGGCCGGGGATCTTATCTCGGATGTATACCGGGTGCTGGAAAACCGGCAGGATTATGAGGCATGTGCAATCTTGGATAGGATTTTCCTTACACATCCTCCGGCCTATTTTGATAAATCGATTTCTGCATTGCTTACATGGTTTAATATGAGCGGTGTCTATCCCGAATGCGATTATCTCATCGGAAAGGTCTATGAACTTGAAGGAGAACTTAGGCAGTCCCGCCGATTTTATCAGTCGGCATGGGAAGCGCGTGAATTTTTATATATCCCCGATATGCGGTTTGAAATTATTTATTCGCTCGCACAAATTTCCGGTTTGTTAAAACAGTATGATGATCAAGAAAAATATCTTCTCCTCATTTTAACGGAAGATTCCGTATACGGAACAACCAATGTCGAAAGCGCAACACTCCGAGCCATGATCCATACGATTAAAAACGAACAGACGGTCGAAAAGTTCTTTTCATTGTATCGCCATCATAATGATATAGCGCTGCGCGCTTATATTGAATTGACCGATATTTACCTGCATGCCGAAGAATATGACCGTGCATTCCGAACAGCGCTGCTTGGAGCCGATATTGCAGTTACCTATTTGAGCGATACGTTGAAAAGAGTTGATTTTCTGTATACGTACAGCGATTTTTCGGATTTATTGTTGAGGGTCGGTATGAATAACGAAGTTCTTCAACTGACGGAAACCAAGCAAATTTGGAATGTCTTTTTACAGTTTGCCGATTTGCTGTATCGGCAAGGCTTTACCGTACAGGCGAGTGATCTCTATCATAAATTAGCGGAACATTGCCCTTCTTTTACGTATGCAAAGGAAGCCTCCTATAAACTTTCGCGGATCTTTTAGGGCTTCTTTAAAGACAGAAGTTTTTAGCGGAATCTTTTGACCCCTTTACATGAAAAAAACTGTCGTATGGGCGTATGGATAAACGCCGGAGGTAAGCGGTGAATATACACGACTACGGATTTTATAGGGTGGCGGCGGTAGTCCCTTCTTGTACGGTCGGTAATTGTGCAGGAAATGCCGAACGGATTATCGGAGCATTACGAAAAAGCGCCGAAATGGGAGCCGATATCGCAGTATTTCCCGCATTGACTGTTACTTCGGCAAGCTGCGGTACCCTTTTTGGGCAGCAAGCGTTATTGAATGCGGCGGAAGACCGGCTTGCGTATATCGTCCGGCAAACTGCAATGGATCCTATTATCGGTGTAGTCGGCTTTCCATTCTTTTTTGAAGGCAGCATCTACAGTGCTGCTGCCGTATTCGGTAGAGGTATTATCTACGGAATTGTACCGTTGGACGGCACTGCACATTCCCGTGTCTTTTCTCTTTATAGCGGAAAAGAATCTTCGATGATTGTTACCGCTCTGCAGAATACTGCCGTTCCGTTCGGTTCCGATTTACTATTTGAGGTAGAAAAGAGCCGGTTTTCGTTTATAATCGGCAGCGGTCACATATCGGGAAATCAAAATGGGGCAGGGTGTAAGGATGAGGATATCCTCACAGCGAAACGGTTTTGCTGCGCCTCGCTTTATATCGAACCGCTTGCACAGGCTTCTTATGCAGGCTCTTTTACGGAACTGTGCCGCAGTGCAGCCTCTCGCTCCAAGCAGGAAAGCAATACCGTTCTCTTTGTAAATGCCGGATGGGGAGAGTCTACAACCGATACCGCCTGTGCCGGCGAGCGCGGTATTTACGAAAACGGCGAGCTGCTTGCAGCGGCTAACGGCTTTGAACTGTCTGCCTTTAATAAAACCGGTGATTCCGTTTTTACCGGTTATGAAGGTGAAGCGAGTATTACCTTTGCGGATATGGATTGCGAGACCCCTTGCATTGTCGGCCGTCTTTCTCCTGTTTGTCGCCGCATTACCATACCTGTTATCCCTTCCCGCGGGCTGCTGTTGGTTCGTCCGCGCAATCCTAATCCGTTCATTCCACTCGCAGTGCAGAATAATGAACAGGCATGGGAAAGTTTTTTTTCGCAGGTAACGGAACTTCAAGCACGAGGACTGGCTAAGCGGATGCATCATACCGGTTGTACAAAAACCGTAGTAGGGATTTCAGGCGGCTTAGATTCTACATTAGCACTCTTTATTGCAGTTCTTGCGGCTCGAATACTCCATCAAAATGCCGATTCGGTTACGGCAATTACGATGCCCGGTTTCGGGACAACGGATAGAACCAAGTCCAATGCGCTCAAACTTGCAGACTTGCTCGGTTGTACCGTTCTGACAATTCCGATCGAAAAGTCGATATTGCAGCATTTTGCAGATATCGGGCATCCCGTCGACTTATGTAATACCGTCTATGAAAACGCACAGGCTCGTGAACGTACTCAAATTCTGATGGATAAGGCTAATCAACTCGGTGCACTCCTTGTCGGTACCGGAGATCTTTCCGAATCGGCGCTTGGCTGGGAAACGTATAGCGGCGACCATATGTCGATGTATAATGTCAATTCCGGTATTCCTAAAACAATGCTGCGCCATTGCATCCGGTATGTCGCCGCATATCCGGCCGTTTTTCTGCCGGATAGTGAGGCACATTTCGAGTTTCGAGCCATTGTTCGAGACATCCTGGATACGCCGATCAGTCCCGAACTGTTACCGGCACAAAAACAAGTCATTACGCAGAAAACCGAGGATATACTCGGTCCTTATGAACTGCATGATTTCTTTTTATATTATCTTTTGCATACGGATTTTAGCCCCGCAAAAATTCTTCTGCTTGCAGAGCATTGTTTTTCTACGGAACAGCGGTACAACCGTCAACAGATACTCGGCTGTATGCGTATTTTTTACCGGCGTCTTTTTTCTCAACAGTTTAAACGTTCTTGTGCTCCCGATGGAATACAGGTAGGATTCGGCAGTTTTTCTCCGCGCGGATCATGGCCAATGCCGAGCGATATGTATGCTGACGTATGGCTTTCCGAACTTGAAAAGTTGTCTGAGGTGTGATACATTGCTTCAATGTTTCAAACAATTGCAGTGTGGATAGGCCATTATATTTCCTATTTTCCGTTGGTTATTTTTATTAGCCTATTGCTTGGAGGCTTTAACCTGCCGATTTCGGAAGATATAATTGTTATTACTGCTGCTTTGCTCTGTAAACAAGAAAAGGCATCTATTCCTATCTTTTACGCTGCCCTCTATTTCGGAGCGGTGGTAAGCGATTACCTTGTTTTTTTTTGGGGATGGCTTTTGGGACGCGGCAGAATTTCAGAGAGATTCTTTTCTAAGCTTATAAGCGAAAATAATATTAATCGTATTTCCCATGCGCTTAAACGGCATGGCGTTTTTACCTTTCTATTCGGGCGTTTTATCCCTTTTGGTGTACGCAATATTATTTCAATGACATCAGGCTTTGTCGATTTTCCTTTTTATCAATTTGCTTTTTTTGACGCTATCGCAGCGGCTTGTAATATTTCGGCACTTTTTTGGCTCGTGTATTTTCTCGGACTCAAAGGAAGTCATTTTATGAAGATTATCGGGGTTGTGCTTTTATTGTTTTTTATCGGGTTTAGTATTTATATTTTGCGGTCGGATAAATTTTTTGTACCTTCGCAAAAGGAACGCAGTATTGACTAAAGCTTATCGATTTTTTCGCGATGGATATCGATTGGTAAACAGGGAGACTGTATGAATAAATTTGCAATTATCGGCTTGGGTGCGTTCGGTGTTCGCATGTTGGAAGAATTGCTCCTTTTTACCGACGAAGTTATCATCATTGATAAAGATCCCAATCTTATTAAAAAATACGAAAATAAAACGGTTAAAGGATATACCGTGAATATTATCGATGAAGAAAGTCTCCGCAAAAGCATCCCTCAAAGAATCGGTACGGCTATTGTCGATCTGGGCGGGAGAATCGAACTTTCGCTGATGGTAACCAAATATTTAAAGCAGCTTGGTATTAAAGAAATTGTCGTAAAAGCCGAAACCGACCAACATGAGCATCTACTGTTGATGGTCGGGG
>ERZ772960.1514-NODE-1514-length-18467-cov-7.301923_pt1 | contig 18467 bp, 18 predicted proteins | sample MGYA00580678_ERZ772960 | MGnify/ENA primary metagenome ERZ772960 (study PRJEB29015, sample SAMEA2737930) | human oral metagenome | biome: human oral; feature: human-associated habitat; material: dental | place: China | collected 2059 ... | reverse complement strand
AGATACGGCGCATCTGTGTAAATCTGGACAACTTCATTTAATCAGCGCTTCCTTACAAATCCTCGACTGCAATATCCGCCATTCGCTCCACCACGCGATCGGCGAGCGTGAGATCCTGCACGCCCGAATTGGGATTGCGGTACGCGATGACGCGCATTCCCGCGCGCTTTCCTGCCGTGATGCCCGCCGTCGTGTCCTCCAGAACCGTGCAGTCCTTCGGCTCGACGCCGAGGCGCTCGGCGCTCAAGAGATAAATCGCTGGATCGGGCTTGCTCGCGGGGAGCGTGCTGCCCGAAATCGTCGAGGAGAAGTACGGGCGAATCGCGAAGCGATCGAGGACGGCTTCCATCACGCGCTCCCACGACGACGTCGCGAGCGCGAGCGGAAGGCCTGCCGCATGGAGGCGGTGGATGAGGTCGACCGTCCCCGCAATCGGCGCGACCTCGCCACGCTCCAAGACCTCCAGATAATGCTCTTGCTTGTAGCGCACGACCGTCTCGCGGTCGAGATCCGTGCGCCCACTTGCGCGGATGAGATCGCCGAAGAGCTCGTCACTCGTGCGCCCCATGTAGTAGCTGAACTTCGCCTCGTCAAAGGCGAGCCCGAAATGGCGGAACGTATCGCGCTTGATGCGGGTGTGGATCGGCTCGCTGTCGACGATGATGCCGTCCATATCAAAAATAAATGCCTTTGTCTTCACGCTATCCCTCCATCTGCGCAGGCACTCTCTTTTGCCTGCCCACTTTCCCCTGCCGCAAGCCGCGCGAGGTAATCCGCCTCCGCGAGCGGTGGCGCGAAATAGTACCCCTGTATCTTTTCGCAGCCCATCGTGCGCAGGAAGGCGACTTGCTCCTCCGTCTCCACGCCCTCGACGATGACGCGCATATCGAGCGCCCGCGCCATCTTCATCACGTGCGCGAAGATGATCGCGATGCGCTCCTGCCGCCGAATCGCTTGCACCGACGCGAAGTCGATCTTCAGCGTGTCGACGGGCATTGCCGCGAGCATTTCGAGCGAGGCATAGCCCTCCCCGAAATCGTCGAGCAGCACGGGGAAGCCGCTGTCGCGGAACGCCTCGACCGCGCCAATCAGCTGCTGTGGATTGTCCTTGTAGCTGCGCTCCGTGACTTCGAGCATCAACATGCGCGGCTCGAGCGCGTACTCCGCCGCAAGCGCTTTCAAATAATCGAGCAAGTCGCGATTGTAGAAATTCAGCCACGAGACATTGACCGATACGGGCGTCATGTGCCCCGTCTGCTCCTTCTGCTCATGGAGCAGGCGGCAGACCTCGCGCCAAACGAAACGATCGAGCTGCACGATGAAGCCATTCTTTTCAAAGACGGGGATGAACGCGCCCGGCGAAATCATGCCCGCCGGATGATTCCAGCGGGCGAGCGCCTCCGCGCCCGTGATGCGCCCTGCCGCAAGATCGAAAATCGGCTGCAAGTAAACGCAGAACTGCCCCGCCTGCAGGGCGAACGCCATATCGCGCACGATCATCTGCTCGAGCGCAAGGCGGTCGTGCATGGCCTTGTCGTAGTAGGCATAGCGCGCGCGGCGGCTGCCCTTGACCGTGTCCATCGCCATGAGCGCATGGTCATACATGCGCGCGACGGGGCGATAGACGTCATGGACGTCGTAGACGCCCGCATAGAACGTGATGGCGTGCGCGATGCCGATGCGCTTCATCACATCATCTACGCCCGCGATAAGCACATCCATGTCGAGCGCGCCGCGCTCGGCGCAGAGCGCGAAATGATCCGACTCGATGCGCGCGCAAAGCCCCATCTCGCCGACCGTGCGCGCAAAGAAAAGCGCCGCCGTCTGCAAGATGAGATCGCCCGTCTCCTGATGGTACTGCCCGTTGAGCACCTTGAACGCGCGTATATCGAGGCAGACGATCCGATACGGCGTCTCGCTATTTTCCTGCATGAGCGCCGCCGCCCGACGGTAAAACGCCTCGCGCCCATAGATCCCCGTCAGCGCGTCGCGCTCCATGCTCTGATTCATCTGCGCGATTTGCGCCAGCATAGCATGGCTGAGATCCTCAATCTCCTGCACGCCGCTCCCCCGCATTTCGACCATATATCCCCCACTGCATGCACGCGGCCTTCGCCGCAAATCACACGGCATAAACGCCTTACGCAAAAACCATCAAGGCAAAGCGGGAAGCTCCCGTTTCAGCTCCAACATACGCTCCTCCGATAGGCCCGTCGTCCGCAGGATAAGGAAGCGCCCCCCACGCGGCAAGTGCCTCCTTTTCTATCGACTGGTTCACATTTCACCTCTTTTATGTATATGCAGACCATTCGTTTTCTAGGATTATCGTATCATTTTTGCCCGCATTCTTCAAGCGGGCAGCGTCCGCATAATGATGTAAGTCCAAAAATAATTTCCTTGCCAAAACATCATTTTTACAGTAAACTCGTAGCAAAAGAGCGTGGGAAATCCCACATGGTAAGGAGGAGTTCTAATGGATGCGTCTGTTGTTGTAGATTATACCGCGCACCTCGATGCCAAGCGCCGTTTGACGCTGCGCGGGGCTAAGTATGCGTATTACCAAGTCAAGGAGTACGAAAACGGCTGCATTGTACTTGAACCTCGCACACTGGTCGTCCCGAAGGAAATTTCCAAGAAGTCGCTTGCCATGATGGATGAATCCATTCGCAATTACAAAGCGGGCAAAGTGTCTGATCCGGTTGACTTGACGGGGTTCTGACTATGTTTGCGATTCGTCTGGGCGTCCCGGAAATGCTGAAGCTATGGACGGGCTTGAGCCACACCCAGAGGACAAGAAAAACGGGGCGTATGATAAGGTCACGTTATCCGATAGGCCAGATGGAGAAGGTTGATATGGCAGAGCAGATCAAGTCGAAGGAGCGCGTGCAGAAGCATGGGGAGGTGTTTACGCCGGCTTGGATGGTGGAAAAGATGCTCGCGGAGGCGGGGATTCAGGCGAAGCTTCGGGATATTCATGCGACGTTTTTGGAGCCGAGCGCGGGCGAAGGGGCGTTTTTGACGGCGATCCTGCGGCAGAAGCTCGCCCACGTCAATCAAAGCCCTTCCTCGCGCGGCGCGCACTGGCAGTACAATGCGCTCTGGGCGCTCGCGAGTATTTACGGGATTGAGTATCTGCCGGACAATCTGGCGCAGGCGCGGGCGAATATGCTGCGCGTGTTCGCGGAGAATTATCAGGCGAAGACGGGGCGGGCGCTAAACGCGGGCAGCGACCTGTACCAGTCGGCGCGCTTTCTCATCGAGAAGAACATCGTGCAGGGCAATACGCTGACGCATCGGAATGCGCTTGATGAGCTGATCCGATTCAGCGAATGGCGGCAGGACGCGTGCCGCCGCCGTCAAGTGCGGCGGCTGGAATTTGCATACGATGATTTGTTCGCGGACGCGCAAGCGGACGGCATGAACCTATTCGCAAGGGCGGAGCAGGAAGATAGCCCGCCACAGGCGATTGATTTGCTGCAGGTATGGAAACTGGAGGCGGTGTAAGTGGGAAAGTTCAAGTTCGATGTGGTGATTGGCAATCCGCCTTATCAGGAAGATACAAACGGCGCAGGGAGACAAGCCAGACCCCTTTATAACCTGTTCGTAGATGAGATAAAAAAGCTGAAACCAGAATACATAGATATGATTATTCCGTCGAGATGGTTTGCAGGTGGAATGGGGCTTGGCAAATTCAGAGAAGATATGATGAATGATGGTCATATCGCCAGAATCGTCGATTATACCAATGCGAAAGATTGTTTTCCAGATAATAGTATCAGTGGTGGCGTGTGTTATTTCATTTGGGATAAAGATAAAGTTACGAATTGCACATTTACAAACATCACAAATGGCGAAACTACTGAAATGAGCAGACCCTTGAATGAGTTTCCTGTTTTAGTACGTTACAATAAAGCGATAACGATCATTCGACAAGTGTTGAGCAAAAAAGAGCCAATGCTTGAATCTATTACCAGTTCACTTATGCCGTTTGGTTTGAATACAAGTTATCGGGGAACAAAAGCCCCCACAAAGCAAAAAAATTTGCGACTATATGCAAGCGGAAACAATGTGACCTATGTATCGAAAGACGAACTTGATAAGGGCGAGCAGTACATAGACAAGTACAAAGTAATGATAAGCAAGACAAGTGCAGAACACGCGGGAGAACCGGGAAAAGATGGACGTTTCCGCGTAATACCATCTTCTATGTGTGTGTTGAAACCCGGAGAAGTATGTACGCATTCCTATTTTTTAGTTGGTCCCTTTGATAATGCTGAAACAGCAGAAAATGCGTTGATGTATTTAAGAACAACCTTTGTCCGATTTCTTATATTGATGTCGTTGAGCGGATTTGGGCTTTCAAAATTGGCATTTAATTTTGTGCCATTACAAGATTTTTCCAAGGGCTGGACGGATGAAGAACTTTATAAAAAGTATGGAATAAATGACGATGAACAAAACTTCATAGATAGCATAATTAGACCTATGGCAAATGAGTAGGAGGCGTGACATGGCGGCCATCAAAATCAATCCCTACGCACGCATCGTGCCGATGATTTATGCCTATACGACGCCGGGCGTTCCTGCGCATGACGGTTGGACGAAGATCGGCTATACGGGGCGGCAGACCGTCGAGGACCGCATCCGGCAACAGACGCATACCGTCAATGTGGAGGCGCGGCTGGAATGGAAGTCGGAGGCGCGCTATACGGATGGGTCTGGCACGTATTTCACCGACCATGACTTCCACGACTATCTGACGGCTAAGCGCCAGATTGCGCGCAATGCCCATACAGAATGGTTTCAAATTGTGCCGAATCTGGCATGGGAGTATTTCCTGAAATTTCGGGAGAAGGATTACAGCGATTTGCAGGGCAGCGCCGAGACGGGCAGAGCGTACACGCTGCGCGCGGAGCAAAAGGACGCCGTCGAGCAGACGCTCGCCTACTACCATAGCGGCGCCACGCCGCGCGAGTTCCTCTGGAATGCCAAGCCGCGCTTTGGCAAGACGCTCACGACATACGACTTCATGCGCCGCATCGGGGCGAAGAACGTCCTGATTGTCACGAACCGCCCCAGCATTGCAAATTCCTGGTACGACGATTTCGCGGAGTTCATCGGCTGGCAGACGAGCTATAAGTTCATCAGCGAAACGGACGCCCTCGCCGAGCGCCCCGTGCTCTCGCGGCAGGAATACCTCGCCTATCTGGACGGTCTCTCCGAGGCGGAAGCAGAGAAAACGGGGCAGGTGGCGTTCGAGAGCCTGCAGGGGCTGAAAGGTTCGCTCTACTTCGGCGGCAATTACGACAAGCTGCGCTGGATCGCGGGCACGAAGTGGGATCTCCTCGTCATCGACGAGGCGCATGAGGGCGTGGACACGTACAAGACGGACAAGGCGTTTGACCAGATTGACCGCACGTTCACCTTGCACCTTTCGGGCACGCCGTTCAAGGCGATTGCGTCCGCGAAGTTCCGCGCCGAGCAGATCTACAACTGGTCGTATGCGGACGAGCAGGCGGCAAAGGCAGATTGGGCGGCGGAGGACGGCGCGAATCCCTACGAGGGGCTGCCGCGCCTCTCGCTCTTTACGTATCAGCTGTCGAAGATGATCGCGGACAAGGTGCAGCGCGGGCTGGAGCTATCGGAGGACGAGCACGCCGAATACGCCTTTGATCTGGGTGAGTTTTTCCGCACGGAAAAGGGGAAGTTCGTCTATGAGGCGGACGTCCGAAAGTTCCTCGATGCGCTGACGACCCATGCGAAATTCCCCTTCTCCACGCCGGAGCTGCGCGCCGAGCTCGCGCATACCTTTTGGCTGCTCGATCGCGTGGACAGTGCCAAGGCTATGGTGAAGCTCCTCGCCGCGCACCCCGTTTTCAAGGACTATGCCGTCGTGCTCGCGGCAGGCGACGGGCGCACGGACGAGTGCGCGGACGACGCGGGCGCGAAGCGCAGCTTAGAGAGGGTCAAGGAGGCAATCGCCGCGCACGACAAGACGATCACGCTATCCGTCGGGCAGCTGACGACGGGCGTGACGGTGAAGCCTTGGACGGCGGTGCTCATGCTCTCCAATATGAAAAGCCCCGCCGAGTATATGCAGGCGGCGTTCCGCGCGCAGAATCCCTACCGCTACGAGAAGGACGGCAAGCTCTTTGAAAAGACGAACGCCTACATATTCGACTTCGCGCCAGAGCGCACGCTGCTGATTTTCGACGACTTCGCGAACAGCCTGAACGCGCAGACCGCCGCCGGACGCGGCACGAAGGCGGGCCATGCGGAAAATATCCGCCGCCTGCTCAATTTCTTCCCCGTCATCGGCGAGGATAAAGAGGGGCAGATGGTCGAGCTCACCGCCGAGGAAGTGCTGACAATCCCGAAGTCCATCAAGGCGCAGGAGGTCATTCGCCGCGGCTTCATGTCGAATTTCCTCTTCGAGAACATCGGCAATATCTTCAGCGCGCCGGCAGCCGTGCGCGAGGTGCTGAAGAAGCTCCCGCGCGAGCAGCAGCAGGCGGATCGCAAGAATCCGCTTTCCATGGACGACGCCGAGGCTGTATCGGTGGACGAAAACGGCGCAGTCGCCGTGCCAAATGAGATTGTCGTCAATAAGACGGGGAAAATCTTTGGCAAGAAGCTCTACGACACCGCCACCGACCGCGCCGCGGATATTCTCGCGCAAGCGGGCGCGCAAGAAGCGTGGACGGGCGTGCAGCGCAATCCCAGCGCGGTGGAACAGGCGAATCGGCAAATGGCGCAGCAGGTCGCCGAGACGCTCTCCCCCCAGCTTTACCAGACGGCGAAACAGGAATATGGGCTGACGAGCAAGCAGGCGGCGCAGATTCAGAAGCAGGTCGAGCGGAAGGCGCAGGAGCGCTTTACGCATCTATCCGACGACCATGAGCAGGAGAAGAAGATCCTGACGGCAGAATTTCTGGAAAAGCAGCAGCAGACCCAGAGTGCGGAAGAATTGGCGGCGGTGCAGGGCGACTATCAGCAGAAAATCGACTCCATCGCTGCGGCGTATATGCGGGAGCTGCAGCAGGAGACGCAGCGCCTCATCACGGAGAGCGCGCAGGAGGTCACGCGCGCGCTGGAGACGCGGGAGGAGGAACGGAAGAAGAAGGGCGTCGAGGACGATATTCGCGCGCACCTGCGCGGCTTCACGCGCACGATCCCGAGCTTCATCATGGCGTATTCGGAGGCGGCGCATGGCGGCAGCGCGAACCTCTCCCTAAAGACGCTCGACGACTATACGCCCGACGAGGTATTCTTGGAGGTCACGGGCATCAGCGAAGAGGACTTCCGCTTCCTGCGCGACGGCGGCGAGCGGGAGAATCCCATCACGCACAAGATGGAGCATTTTGCGGGCGGCTTTTTCAACGAGGTCGTGTTCGACGAGTCGATCAAGGAGTTCCTCGCGCTCAAGCAGCGGCTCAACAATTACTTCGACGAGAATGCCGAGGAGGACATCTTTGACTATATCCCGCCGCAGAAGACGAACCAGATTTTCACGCCGCGCAGCGTCGTCGCGCGCATGGCGGATGCGCTCGAGGCGGAGAATTCCGGCATCTTCGACGACCCAGATCGCACCTTCGTCGATTTCTACATGAAGTCCGGCCTCTACATCACGGAGCTTGTGAAGCGACTCTACCGCAGCGCGAACATCAAGGCCGCCTACCCCGACGACCACGCGCGGCTGAAGCATATCCTCGAAAAGCAGGTCTTCGGCTTCGCGCCAAGCCCCATTATCCACAGCATTGCGATTGCCTATATCTTCGGCTTCGACGAGCAGGCGAAAGAAATCTCGACGGCAAACTTCGTGCAGGCCGATACGGCCGAGGCCGTCAAGGCGGGACGGCTAGCGGAATTGGTGGAGAACTATTTCGGGAATCGAATCGAGTGAGCGCGCGAAAAAAGCCCCGACAAGCGGATATGCTTGCCGGGGCTTTCTTGTAGGGACGGCTCGTTTAGGCGAGCGCCCGTTCCTCTACATTCTGGATGTACGTCTCCTTGATGGAGGTGGGCTCGATGCCGTTCACGAGGATCGCGCGCTTGGCGATGATCTCATTCAGGCACGTCTCGACCTCCGCTTTCGTGAGGCCTTCCTTCGGGGACTCGAGGGAAAGCGTCGCCGTCTTCTTGTCGGCGAGGTTCAAGACCATTTTCAGCGTAGACTTCATACTTCATTCTCCTTTCATCATGCAAAACTCATGCGCTTGCGGCTCACTCCGCGATGACGCTTGCCGTGTCCTGGCGGACGATGCTGCCGACCTCGGCGGACTGCAGGGCGGCGAGCTTGCCGCCGACGGAGAGGAAATCCTCGTCCGTGAGCGCGGGGTTCACGTTCGCGAACGTGCGCTCCTTGTACGTCATCCGCCCGGCGGCGTTCATGCCTGCCGCGACCTTGATGACGAGCTTCGTCGCTGCTCCTTTGCGTGTTGCCATATTGCATACTCCTTTCGATACTGCTTGAACTACTTCTCTGGACGCCGGCTATCCTTGCTCGGTGGCTTCGGCTTTCGCCGTTTGCCTCCTTACACCGTAGTACCTACACCCAGATTGGGGAGTTGCAACATGGGGGAGAAAAAATGATAAAAAATGGATATGCCTTATATGGACGCCGCCATCAGGCGATCTTCCTCCTGCAGCCGCACGCGCAGGCGGAGCAGCGCCTTTGCGTGCAGGTAGTCGCCGTAGCTCAGGTGCGACGCATTGCGCTCGACCGTCCAGAACGACAGGATGCGCACGCCGTTCAATAGCTCCATCGCGCATTTTGCGCGCCCTTCTGCGCACGGCGTGAGATGTACGGCACGGCTCGCGTTGACGTAGCCGAGCGTGCCGCGCTCCCCGTCCGCCTCGCGCACCTGCGTCGGGACGAGAATCAGCCACGGCGCGAGCACGAGCGTCACGTTGCGCCTGCCGTTCCCTACCGCGCGGTGTCCCGTCATGGCGCAGCGGCGTGCCGCGAGCGCCTTTTTGAGGAGCGCGAGCGTCCGCCCCTCGCGCGCCGCGTAGTAGCGCAGGACGTAAGAAACGCAGTTCGGCACCCAGAAGACGGCCTTCTGTGCGATGATCCGCGTCCCATTCTCGCCCGCCTCGCCGCTCTCTGGCACGAGGGCGAGCAGTTCTTCTTCGTTCGGCATGGGGTACTTTTCCAGTTGATTTTTCATTTCTCTCCTCCTAATTCCCTGACCCCCTAAAGCACGAAAATTCCTTATGGGACTATTATAGAACATACGTTTCCTAAATGCAATCGAAAGTTTCCGAATCGTGCCCGATTTTGCTTCAAATGGTGTGGATTCTCCCTTTTCCCCTGCCTTTCCTCGCTCGCTAGGTGCGCGATTCCGCTTTCGCGCGTGCCCGCTCTTTTCGCTACAATGCAGAAAACGGATTCACACGAAGCGAAAGGAGCGCATCACATGAAGGAAACGAAAACAATGAAAGTGAGCCAGACGAACGGGCGCGCACTGCCCCCTGCTCTCGCAATCGAGGAGGAACACGCGCTGATTCGCCGCGCGGCGGCAGGCGAGATCGCGGCGCAGGAACGGCTGCTCGCCCAGTACAAGGGCATGATCGTCAAGGAATCGCGTCAGCCCTACCTGCAGAACGCCGCCCTTGCCGCCGACGCGCCGGGCATTGCGACGCTCGCCTTTCTCGAGGCCATACGCACCTACGATGCAGGGCGCGGCATTCAGTTCGCCGGCTATGCCGCCAGTCGCGTCCACATGGCGCTATACGTTGCGTTTCGCCGCGAGCGGCGGCTCTGGAATACGACGACGCACCCGGAGCAGAGTTTCGACGCGGGCGACGTCTGGGAGCGCATTGGCGGCGTGACGGACGTGGCAGAGCCCGTCGACGAGGGCGTCTGCCGCCGCCTGCTCCTGCGGCAGGCGATTGCCGAGCTGACCGCGCGCGAGAAGAAGATCCTGCGCCTCATCTACTTCGAGGAGGCGACGACCACGAAGATCGCCAAGCTCATGAATGTCACGCACCAAGCCATATCGTTTGCAAAGAAAAAGATCCTCAATAAGCTGAGGATCTCGATTACGCGGGGCGAGGAATCGCTTGCCCCGATTTAAGGTTTTTAGGCAGCCACGTTCTGCGCCTTTCTGCGGCGAAGCTGCAGGGTCAGGATGACGAGGAAGAGGGCGAGGCCGATGGCGTCCGTCATCGAGCCGGGGTCGATGAGGAGGAGACCGCCTGCCGCGAGCACGAGGCGCTCGACGGCGGTGCTCTTCACCGCGAGGAAGCCGATGAGCGCTGACGAGAGCGCGACCATGCCGAGGAGCGCCGTCGCCGTCGTCACGATGAGGTTCAATGCCGTCGCGTCAATCATCAGAAGCTGCGGCGAGAGCACAAACATATAGGGGATGATGAACGCCGCGACCGCAAGCTTCGAGGCGTTTATTCCCGTGCGCAGGGGATTGCCTCCCGCTATGCCCGCCCCCGCAAACGCCGCGAGCGCGACGGGCGGCGTCACGTCGGCGATGATGCCGAAGTAGAAGACGAACATATGCGCGCAGAGCACGGGCACGCCCATCTGGATGATCGCCGGCGCGGCAATCGTCGAGGTGATGACGTAGTTCGCCGTCGTCGGCACGCCCATGCCGAGGACGATTGCCGTAATCATCGTGAAGAACATCGTCGGCAAGAGAAGCCCGCCCGAAAGGTCGAGCAGCCCCGATGCGAGCTTCAGCCCGACGCCCGTCTTCGTGACGACGCCGATGACAATCCCGGCCGCCGCGCAGGCGACGAGCACGGAGAGCACGCTGCGCGCGCCGCGATCGAGGCCGCGCACGATCTCAATCGGCTTCATGCGCGTCGACTTCCGGATCATCGAGCAGAGGATCGAGAGCACGATGGCGACGAGCGCCGCGCGCATGGGCGTGTAGCCCGCGACGAGCAAGTAGACAATCACGATGAGCGGCAGGGCGAGGTGACCGCGCCCGCGCAAAATCTCGCCCATCTTCGGCAACTCGCTGCGCGGGATGCCCTTCAGGTTCTCGCGCTTCGCCTCGAAGTGGACGCCGAGCCAGATGCCGGCGAAGTAGAGGAATGCGGGGATGACGGCCGCCTTGACGATCTCGATGTAGGGGACGCCGACGAACTCCGCCATGAGAAAGGCCGCCGCGCCCATGACGGGCGGCATGAGCTGCCCGCCCGTCGAAGCCGCCGCCTCGACCGCGCCCGCAAAATTCTTGTGGTAGCCGAGCTTTTTCATCATCGGGATCGTGAGCGACCCCGTGCCGACTACGTTTGCGACCGAGCTGCCCGACACCGTGCCCATGAGCCCCGACGAGAGGACGGCGACTTTCGCCGGGCCGCCGCTCGCCCAGCCCGCAATGCTGTTGGCGAGGTCGATGAAGAATTTGCCAAGCCCCGTCGACTCGAGGTAAGCGCCGAAGAGGATAAAGAGGAAGATGAACGTCGAGGAGACGCCGAGTGGGATGCCGAAGACGCCCTCCGTCGTGAAGTAGAGGTGTCCGACGAGCTGCGAGAGCGTCAGCCCGCGGTGCGCGAGCACGCCGGGCATATACGGACCGACGAACGCGTAGACGAGGAACGCGATGACGACGCAGACCAGCGGCAGGCCGACGACGCGGCGCGCCGCCTCGATGACGAGCACGATGCCGAGCGTGCCGACGACGAGATCGGCGCCCGAGACGAGTCCGGAGCGCAGGACGAGGCTCTGGTACTCGTAGACGATATAGGCGGGCGCTGCCGCGCCGAGTATCGCGAGCACAAGATCGAGCGGGTGCAGCTTGTGGCGCGACCATTTCTCGCGCGTGGGGTATAGGAGGAATACGAGGCAGAGCCCGAAGCCCAAGTGCACGGCGCGCTGCAGCTGCGCGTCGAGCACGCCGAACGTCGCCGTGTAGAGCTGAAAGATGGAGAACGAGATCGCGAGTGCCGAGACGATTTTCGCCATCAGCCCCGTATAGATCATCGTGTCGGATTCCTTGTCATACTTCCGTAGAATTTCCTCAGCCGATGGAGTCGGCTTTTCATGCATAAAAAACACCCTTCCTGAATAGCGGTCGTATCACAAAAATCATGCCAAAATCATTCAAAATAAGGTTTGCCAGAACGGGCACACGAAAAGGTCAATCCGCGTACTCGGCGCATAGCGCGCATAAAGGGCAAGCGCGCGCGCGCCGCCCCCCGTCCCCAAGACGAGCGAAAGGCGCGTCCCGACACCCGTGCGCAAAGAGAGCGCGGGGAAATGGCGGTTCATGTGCGAGAAGACGAAGAAATCGCCCTCCCGATGAAAGCTGCCCTCCTCCGCGAGGAACGGCAGCCCGACGCCGAACGATTGATAGCGCGTCGCGTCGAGCGTGAAGCCCCCCCTTTCGATATGCAGATCTTCCTCGACAGGCGTCTTCTGCACCGAATGGATGAAGTGGATGGAAAGCGGATAGCCCTCCTCCGCCTCCACGCAAAGGACGCGCTCGCCCCCCGCCGTTACGACGAGGCACGGCACGAGGAGCACCTGCAAGATGCCAAGCAGGACGCCGACGATAGCGAGCAGCGCCGAAATAGGAATCCGAACCATATCCTCTCTTTCTAAAAAGACAAGAGCCTTCCTCGCACGAGGAAGGCTTCTTTGCTCTCACGCACCTAAGGAAGCACGGATTCATTCAGCCGCCCAGCTTCATTTAATCAGCACTTCCCTAATCCATGCGCTTGATTACTCTCCAAAGAACTTTGCCGCGCCCGCGTTCATATCGAGCGACATGCCATTCTTCGCGCCTTCCTTCGTGATGAGCTTGCCGACGCTGTGCGCTGCCTGCAAGCGGTCGAGATGCGTGAAGATCGCCTTCGCGACGTCGTAGCCCATCTGCTCATCGACCTTGTCGTTCGCGACGAGCATGGCCATGACGGAGATCGTCGGGACTTCCTCATCGAAGCCCGCATACGTCCCGGCCGGAATCGTCGTCTTCGTGTAGAACGGGTATTTCGCGATAAGCGCATCGGCCTGTGCCGCCTCGACGGGGAGCAGGCGAACCTTGTTCTGCGAGGAAATATCCTGCACGGATGCCGTCGGATAGCCCGCCGTCAGGAATGCCGCGTCGACGTTGCCGTCCTTCAGCGCGCTTGCCGCCTCGCCGAAGGAGAGGTACTGCACCGATATATCGTCATACGTCAGCCCATACGCCTCTAGGATCTGGCGCGCATTTGCCTCCGCGCCCGAGCCAGCCGCGCCGACTGCGACGCGCTTGCCCTTCAGATCCCGGATGCTCTTGATGCCGTTCGCATCGAGCGTGACGAACTGGCACGTCTCCGGGTAGAGCGTCGCAATGCCGCGCAGGTTCGCGACCTGCTTGTCCTTGAACATCTCCGTGCCGCTTACGGCATAGTAGGTAATATCGTTCTGCACGATGGCGAGGTCAATCGAACCATCCTTGAGCATGTTGATATTCGCGACCGACGCGCCCGTCGACTGCGCGCTCGCATTCATGCCGGGGATCTCCTTGTTGAGGATCTCCGCCATTGCGCCGCCAATCGGGTAATACGTGCCAGCCGTGCCGCCCGTGCCGATGTTCAGGAACTTCTTTTCCGTCTGCCCGCCGCCGCAGCCCGCGAGCACGGCAATCGCCGCCAGCGCTACGAGACTAGCTGCGAGAAGCCGCCGAATGGAATACCTTTGCATAACAAACGCCTCCTATCCTTCACTCAATACTATACAGATATATAACCTATATTATAATAGCATAGGCTATAGCGATAGGCAAGCGAATTTATCGTATTTGTACGCCATTTTGTAAGGTTTATCTGTATACGGTATGCACTTATCCTATTTTCGCCGTATGGAGGACGTGATAGCCCTTTGCCTCAATGCGTTCCTTCAGCTCCTCGACGTTTGGGATGTCGCCGCGCACGACGATCTCGTATTTGCCATACGGCTGGCGGCAGGTCACGAGGGAGTCGAGTGAGAGGCCGAGGTCGGTGAAGATGCCCGCGATGTCGTGGACGACGCCGACCTTGTTGTCGACGAGGAGCGTCAGGCGCGTCTTGCCCGCCGCAAGCCCCATGACGTCGACGAACGTCTTGAAGATGTCCGTCTCCGTAATGACGCCGACGACGACGCCGACGCTCGACACGACGGGCAGCCCGCCGACCTTGCTGTTATACATGACGAGCGCCGCTTCCTCGATTGTCGCGTCCTCGTCGACGGAGACGACGTTCTTCGCCATGATGTCGGCGACCTTGAGCTTCGCGAGGAGCGCGCGCTCCTCATAGCGCGAGAGCGTCGTCGCAGGCGACGGCGTGACGCGCATGATGTCCTTGTCGGAGAGGAAGCCGACGAGCTTGCCCTTCTCATCGACGACGGGCAGGCGGCGGAAATGCCCCTGCTTCATAGCTGACGCCGCCTCCTCAACAGTCGCCTCCGGCGTCACGGTAACGGGATTCTTTGCCATACGATTTGCTACAAACATACTCTCAACCTCCCAAATACGCCTTTCTGACCTCCTCGCTTGCCGCGAGGTCCTTCGCCGCGCCCGTGAGCGTGATGCGCCCCGTCTCCATGACGTAGGCGCGGCTCGCGATGCGGAGCGCCATGTTCGCGTTCTGCTCGACGAGGAGGACGGTCGTGCCCGCCTTGTTGATGTCGACGATGATGTCGAAGATCTCCTTGATGAGGAGCGGGGCAAGCCCCATCGACGGCTCATCGAGCAGCAAGAGCTTCGGGCGGCTCATGAGCGCGCGCCCCATTGCGAGCATTTGCTGCTCGCCGCCTGAGAGCGTGCCCGCGAGCTGCGCCTTGCGCTCCTCGAGACGCGGGAAGCGCGTGAATACCATCTTGAGGTCAGCTTCGATGCCGTCCTTGTCCGTGCGCGTGAATGCGCCAAGCTCCAAGTTCTCAAGAACGGTCATCTCGGCGAAGACGCGCCGTCCCTCGGGGATCTGCGAAATGCCGTCCTTCACGATCTCGTGCGCTTTCTTGCCCGTGATGTCCGCACCGAGGAAGTGGATGCTGCCCTTTTTCGGCGCGAGCAGGCCGGAGATCGTGCGCAGCGTCGTCGATTTGCCTGCGCCGTTCGCGCCAATCAGCGTGACGATCTCGCCCTCCGCCACGGTTAGGCTCACGCCCTTCAGCGCGTGGATCGCACCGTAGAATACGTCGATGCCATCGATTTTCAGCATGGGTTCTGCCATCTTCTCACTCCCCTCCGAGATACGCGCGGATGACTTCGGGATTCTTCTGGATCTCGTCCGGCGTCCCCTGCGCGATGATTTCGCCGTATTCGAGCACGTAGATGCGCTCGCATATCCCCATGACGAGGCTCATGTCGTGTTCGATGAGGAGGATCGTCAGACCAAATTCCTTCCGAATCCAGCGGATCATGTCCATGAGCTCCTTCGTCTCCTGCGGGTTCATGCCCGCGGCGGGCTCGTCGAGGAGCAGGAGCTTCGGCTTCGCCGCGAGCGCGCGCGCGATCTCGAGGCGGCGCTGCGCGCCATAGGGCAGGTTCTTCGCGACCTCGTCCGCCTTGTCCTCGAGGTGGAAGATCTGAAGGAGTTTCCGCGCCTCTTCCTCGATTTCCTCCTCCTCGCGGAAGTAGCGCCCGACGCGCAGGACGGCTTCGAGTAGCCCGTATTTCACATGGAAATGGAAGGCGATCTTGACGTTTTCGAGGACGGTCAGCTCCGAAAAGAGGCGGATGTTCTGAAACGTGCGCGCGATGCCGCGCTGCGTGACGGCATACGGCTTCAGCCCCACGATGCTTTTCCCCGCGAAGGATATGCTGCCCGTCGTCGGCTGGTAGACGCCCGTCAGCATATTGAATGCCGTCGTCTTGCCCGCGCCGTTCGGGCCGATGAGCCCGACGAGCTCGCCGCTATTTAGGTAGAGATTGAAGTTCGAGACGGCCTTCAGACCGCCGAATACCATCGAGACGTGTTCCGCTTTCAAAAGCTCACGCATTGCGCCTGCCCCCTTTCCCGAAAATCTTTTTGAAGACGCCCATGTTCGTGAGCTCCATGTAGCCGAAAAGCCCCTGCGGACGGTAGAACATCATCAGAATCAGCGCAATCGCGTAGATAATCATGCGGAACTCCGGCCAGCTCGCGAGCGCCGCCGAGAGGAACGTCACGACGAACGCGCCCGCAATCGAGCCCGTGATTGAGCCGAGGCCGCCCATGACGACCATGATGAGGTAGTTGAACGTCTGCATGAAGGTGAACGACGCAGGCGTGATGAGGTAGAAGCTGTGCGCGAAAAGCCCGCCTGCGACGCCCGCGAACGCCGCGCCAATCGTGAACGCCATAACTTTGTACTTCGTCGTGTTGACGCCCATCGACTCCGCCGCGATCTCATTTTCGCGGATCGCAAGGCAGGCGCGCCCATGCGTCGAGTTCATGAAATTTTTGATAAAAAAGAGGGTAAAGAGCATGAGGAAGAACACCCATGCGAACGTCGTGTGGTGCGGGATGCCCTTGAAGCCCGCCGCGCCGCCGACGTACTGGATGTTCATGATGACGATGCGGATGATCTCGCCGAGGCCGAGCGTCGCAATCGCGAGGTAATCGCCGCGCAGGCGAAGCGTCGGGATGCCGATGAGGAAGCCCAGAAAGCCTGCCGCAATACCGCCCGCGACGAGCGCCGCGCCAAACGGCACGGAAAAGTTCGTCGTCAGCACGACGCCGACATAAGCGCCGACCGCCATGAAGCCCGCATGGCCGAGCGAGAACTGCCCCGTGTAGCCATTGATGAGATTGAGGCTCGCCGCGAGGATGATGTTGATGCCGATGATGAGGAGGTTGAGCTGCCAGAAGGAATTGAGGACACGCCCCTCGATCAGCCCCTGCAGCACCGCAAAGAGCACGAGGCTCACCGCGAGCATGATGAGGTCATTTTTCCGTAAGTATTTCATGCGCGCACCTCCTTAAACCTTTTCCTTCGCGTTCTTGCCGAAAAGCCCCGTCGGGCGCACGAGAAGCACAAGGATGAGAATGGCAAACGCCGCCGCGTCGCGGAACGTCGACGAGAGGAAGCCCGAGACGAGCGCCTCGACGACGCCGAGGATCAGCCCGCCGAAGACCGCACCGGGCAGGATGCCGATGCCGCCGAGGACGGCCGCGACGAATGCCTTGAGGCCGGGCATGATGCCCATGAGGGGGTCAATCGAATTGTAGTAGATGCCGACGAGAACGCCCGCGACGGCGGCAAGCGCCGAGCCGATGCCGAACGTGATCGAGATGATGCGGTCGGAATTGATGCCCATGAGCTCCGCCGTCTCCGTGTCAAACGACGTCGCGCGCATGGCCTTGCCCGTCTTCGTCTTCTGGACGATATACGTCAGCACGACCATCAGCACCGCCGTGATGCCGAGGATGAGCATTTGCTGCCCATTGATGACGAGCCCGAAGAACTCGACCGCGACATCGCCGAACATCGCGGGGAATGTCCGCGGCGTCGGCGAGACGAAGTACATGCTCGTGTACTCGAGGAAGAACGAGACGCCGATTGCCGTGATGAGCACCGAGATGCGCGGCGCGTGGCGAAGCGGCTTGTAGGCAAGGCGCTCGACGACCATGCCGAGCACGCCCGTCGTGACGAGCGAGACGAGAAGGGCAGGGACGATGCCGAGCCCCGCCTGCGTGATGGCGAAAAATCCGATATACGCGCCGACCATGTAAATATCGCCGTGCGCGAAGTTGATGAGCTTGATGATGCCGTAGATCATCGTGTAGCCGAGCGCGATCAGCGCGTAAATGCTGCCGAGCGATATGCCATTGATGAGCTGCTGCAAGACCTGCTGCAAGACTTCCATGAACTGCTCCCTTTCCATCCTTCTAAAGGAAACACCGCTTCATTCAGCCGCGCCCATCTTCACATATCTGGGCAACTTCATTTAATCAGCGTTTCCTAAAATACAGATTGAGGCCGCATCGCTGCGACCCCAGTCTGACTTATTTCGTTTGCGGTTACTCTGCGTCCGGCATGATCTTCGCGACAATCGCGCGGTCGCCGCCCTTGTTCTCAAGGATGACGGCCTGCTTGATCGGGTTGTGGTTCTTGTCGATCGTGATCGTGCCCGTGCCGACCTTCAGATCCTTCGTCTCCTCGATGGCCTGACGGATCTTCTCCGGGTCGTTGCTGCCCGCGCGGCGGATCGCGTCGATGAGCATTTTGCCCGCGTCGTAGCCGAGCGCCGCGAAGACGTTCGGCATATGCCCGTACTTCGCCTTGAACGCCTCGACGAAGCCCTTGACTTCTTCGTCTTTGTCGGAGTAATGCGTGCTGAAGAACGTGTTATTCAGCGCCTGCGCGCCTGCAATATCAGCGACCTTCGGGTCGTCCCAGCCGTCCGTGCCGAGAATCGGCATTGTCATGCCGAGCTCGCGCGCCTGCTTGACGATCTTGCCGACCTCTTCATAGTAGGCAGGCACAAACACGACGTCCGCGTTCGCCGTCTTGAGCTTCGTCAGCGTCGCCTTGAAGTCCTGATCCTTTGCGAGGA
>ERZ772960.1509-NODE-1509-length-18504-cov-11.788227_pt1 | contig 18504 bp, 13 predicted proteins | sample MGYA00580678_ERZ772960 | MGnify/ENA primary metagenome ERZ772960 (study PRJEB29015, sample SAMEA2737930) | human oral metagenome | biome: human oral; feature: human-associated habitat; material: dental | place: China | collected 2059 ... | reverse complement strand
CTGTCGCGATAGTTCTTCGCGCTCTTCTCGGCGAAGCGCTCGAGGCGCATCAGGTCGGCCGGAGTCACGTCGTACAGGTCCGAGGCGTCGCGTACGAGGCCGGCGTCATAAAGTGCCTCGACCGTCTCGGGGCCGATGTTGATGTTCATGGCCCGACGGCTGACAAAGTGCACGATCCGACCCTTCACCTGCGGCGGGCAGCCCCACTCGTTCGGGCAGTAATGCGCCGCCTCACCCTCCACGCGCACCAACGGTGTACCGCACTCCGGACACTGGCTGATGAACGTAACCGGTGCGCCATCCATTGACTCCGACCGATCCACCCCGACGATCTTCGGAATGATCTCGCCGCCCTTCTCGACATACACGCGGCAGCCGAGATGCAGGTCGAGCCCCTCCATGATGCCGGCGTTATGCAGCGAGGCACGACGAACGGTGGTCCCGGCCAGCAGCACCGGCTCGAGGTTAGCCACCGGCGTCACCACGCCCGTGCGGCCCACCTGGTAGTCGACCGAAACGAGGCGCGTCTCCGCCCGCTCGGCCTGGAACTTATACGCGATGGCCCACCGCGGACTCTTCGCCGTGGCTCCGAGCGCACGTTGCTGCCGAAGGGCATTTACCTTGAGCACGATGCCGTCCGTAGCCACGGGCAGGCGGTGGCGCTCGGTGTCCCAATGCGCGATGTAAGCCATGATTTCCTCCGGCGTGTGGCAGACACGCATCGCGTCGGACGTTTTGAATCCCCACCGGCGTGCGGCTTGCAAATTGTCGTAATGATTGTCCGTGGGCAGGTTGTCGCCCAACATATAATATAGGTATGCATCGAGGCGTCGCAAAGCCACAATGCGCGGGTTCTGGAGCTTCAGCGTGCCCGAGGCGGCGTTACGCGGATTGGCAAAGAGGGGCTCCTCCTGCGCCTCACGCTCTCGATTGAGGCGCTCGAACTCGGCCCACGGCAGGAGCACCTCGCCACGCATCTCAAGCCGCTCCGGCCAGTCCTCGCCACGCAGTCGGAGGGGGATGGTGCGGATGGTGCGCACATTGGCCGTCACGTCGTCGCCACGCACGCCATCGCCGCGTGTCACGGCCTCGGTCAGCTGTCCATGCTCGTAAATCAGCGAGATCGATGTGCCATCATACTTCAGCTCGGCCACCACCTCGAAGGGCTCGCCGAGCGTCCGCGCCACGCGGTCGTAAAACTCCCGCACCTCCTCTTCGGAATACGTGTTGCCAAGCGAAAGCATCGGGTATCGGTGCTCCACCTGCGTGAAGCCCTCCGTGAGGTCGCTGCCGACGCGCTGCGTAGGCGAATTGGGGTCGGCCCACTCCGGATGTGCGACCTCGAGCTGCTGCAGCTCGCGCATCATCTCGTCATACGTATGATCGGAGATAATGGGCGCGGAAAGCACATAGTAGGCATGGTTATGCTCATCCAGCGCCTCCCGCAGCCTCTCGATCCTGTTTTTTATGTCGTTCATTTACTCTAAAAAACCTTTGTCGGACGCAAAAGTAAACAGCCGGCCGAAATCTTTATCGGGCCTCTGCCCCGCAGCAATCCCTCTCCGCTCCCCCGAGGGTGCCTTTTGCACACCACGATGCCATCCTCAAAACGCAACAACTTAGGGAAGGCAAACAGGTGCCTGTTTAGGGTCCTGCATTTTGTGTAATGCCAAACAGGCGCCTGTTTAGGGTCCTGCATTTTGTGTAATGCCAAACAGGCGCCTGTTTGGGGCCCTGCAATCTGCGCGAAGCTAAACAGGCGCCTGTTTGAGGCTACGCAATCTGCACGAGAGTAAACAGGCGGCTGTTTAGGTCCCTGCATTTTGTGTAATGCCAAACAGGTGCCTGTTTGAGGCTACGCAATCTGCGCGAAGCTAAACAGGCGCCTGTTTGGGGGGCGGCTGCGGCCGCCAGCGAAGTTTGGCCGGGTACTGGATAAATCGCCGCCATTTCTTGTAGCAGGCAAACTTCCCTGCCTCGGCAGAGGCCTGCGCGAAGCTAAACAGGTGCCTGTTTGGTCAAGCTCCACTTTCCCCCAGCCTCGATAGAGGCCTTCCATGTCGCACTCACGCCTTATCTATCCAAAAAGCCCCTCGAATTATCGTCTATATTTGCCCGCCTTAACAACTGGATAACGTGATGAATAAACAGTTACGGCTAAAAGACAAAGCCTTCGAGCTTTATATCCCGGAGAGGGAAATTGTGGCGGCCATTGATCGTATGGCCGGAGAAATACGCCGCGATATGGAGGGGCGAGACCCGCTCTATGTGGGCATCCTCAACGGCGCATTCATGTTTGTATCTGAATTGGTGAGCCGACTCTCGCCCCAGTCTGAGCTGACGTTTGCCGCCTATTCGTCGTATCACGGCACCAAGTCCGACGGCATCGTCCGCGAACTGCTGCCCATACGCAACAAAGACACCGAGCGCCCGATTGTCCTCCTGGAGGACATCATCGACACGGGCTTGACCATGCAATACGTCACCCAGCGACTGCGCCAAGAGGGCGTCCGCGACGTACGCCTGGCCACCATGCTGCTCAAACCCGGATCGCTGCAGTGCGACCTCCGCCCGGATTACGTGGGCATGGAGATCGACAACGACTTCATCGTCGGCTTCGGGCTCGATTACGACGGGCGCGGACGCATGGCGCGTGACATCTATAAAATCGTAGAACTCTAATCTCTATAGCACTATGTTCAATATCGTAATATTCGGTGCACCCGGCTCAGGCAAAGGGACACAAAGCAAAATGATCGTCGAGCGTTACGGCTTCGACTATATCTCTACCGGCGACATGCTGCGCCAAGCCATCAGCCAGGGCAGCGAGCTGGGACGAACGGCTAAGGAATACATCGACCGCGGGCAACTCGTGCCCGACGATCTGATCGTCCGTCTCATCGCTGACTTCCTCGATGGCAAGCACGGATCGAAGGGCGTCATCTTCGACGGCTTCCCCCGCACCCTGAAGCAGGCCGAGGCGCTCAAGACGATGCTCAACGAACGCGGCACAGACATCCACATCCTGCTCGACCTGCAGGTGGAGGACGACGAGCTGGTAGACCGACTCATCGAGCGCGGCAAGATCTCCGGCCGATCAGACGACAACCCGGAGACCATCAAGGCTCGACTCGACGTCTATCACACCCAGACGGCCCCCCTAGCTACGTATTACATCGGCGAAGGGAAGCACGTCGCCATCAAGGGCATCGGACGAATCGAGGAGATTTTCGAACGAATTGCTGAGGCCATCGACCGCGTCAAAGACAGATAAATGGCTGAATCGAATTTCGTTGACTACGTCAAGATCTACTGCCGCTCGGGCAAGGGCGGCGCCGGGTCGGCCCACTTCCGCCGCGAGAAGTACATCCCGCGCGGAGGGCCCGACGGCGGCGATGGCGGACGGGGCGGACACGTCTATCTGCGCGGCAATCGGAACTATTGGACGCTGCTGCACCTCAAGTTCGAGCGTCACGTGGTGGCCACCTCCGGCCGTAGCGGCGGCGCCAAACGCAGCACAGGGCGCGACGGCGAGGATCGCATCATCGAGGTGCCCTGCGGCACGGTGGCCTTCGACGCCGACACGGGCGAATACCTCTGCGACGTCACCGAGGACGGGCAGCAGGTGATGCTGCTCAAAGGCGGACGCGGCGGCGCTGGCAACACCCATTTCAAGACAGCCACGAATCAGGCGCCGCGCTACGCTCAGCCGGGCGAGCCGGCCCAGGAACGTAAGGTGGTGCTGCAACTCAAACTCTTGGCCGACGTCGGGCTGGTGGGCTTCCCCAATGCAGGCAAATCGACGTTGCTGTCGGTCGTCTCAGCCGCCAAGCCGAAGATCGCCGACTATCCCTTCACCACGCTGGAGCCTAACCTGGGCATCGTCAGCTGGCGCGACAATCGCTCGTTCGTCATGGCCGACATCCCGGGGATTATCGAGGGCGCCAGCGACGGCCGCGGACTCGGGCTGCGCTTCCTCCGCCACATTGAACGCAACGCATTGCTGCTGTTCATGGTGCCTGCCGATGCGGACGACATCCGTAAGGAGTACGAGATCCTGCTGGGCGAGCTGGAGCGCTACAACCCGGAGCTGATGGGCAAGAGTCGCATACTGGCCATCACCAAGAGCGACCTCCTCGACGAGGAGCTGACCGAGGCGCTGTCGGCCGACTTGCCGGACGATCTACCCTGTCGCTTCATCTCGTCCGTCACGGGACAGGGCATCACCGAGCTGAAAGACCTGCTCTGGCAGGAGCTGAACCGCGAGACCTTCCACGACGCCGACGCCATCGTCCACCGCGACATGGATATGAGCCTCATGGCTAACGACGACGAAGCGTGGGACATCCCTCCCGAAGAGGAAGACGCCGACGACGCTGACGCCGATCTCGAGTTCGATTGGGAAGAAGAATAAGCCGCGGCCAACCGTAACATATACCGCAAGCGAAGAATGCCGGGGCCTGGTGCGCCAGGCAGCGAAGAATACCGGGTACATGTGGGGATTTCCTCATATGTACCCGGCATTCTTTCTAATGATCGGCGACCATTCTAATGATCGGCGACCATTCACAGCAGGTCGGCGCCTTGCACTCGCTCTGCGGCCTCACGGCGGATAGCCTGCCGTACGTCCTCAAAGGCGGTGCGATCGGGATAGTACGTCATGGTGCCGCAGCGGAGCCAGGAGAGCGTGTCAGCGTAACTCAGCAGGTGATCCAGATCGTGCGAGGCCACGAAGACGGTCTGCCCCCGCCGCCGATACTCCGAGAGTAGAGCCGTGACGAAAGCCGAGGATCGGAAGTCGAGACCGTTGAATGGCTCGTCAAGCAGCAGCACGGCGTTGTCCTGCAAAAGCAGCCCCATCAGGTAGAGCTTCTTCAGCATCCCCGTGGAGTAGACTTCGGCGTACTCATCAAGCGGCAGCTCGAAGGCCGCATTGAGTCGCTCCAGCCGAGCAAAGTCATAGGGCAGGCCGCGAGCCGTGACGTAGAATCGCAGAAACTCCCGCCCGGTGATCATCGGATACATGTACAGCTCGGCAGGCAGGAACCCGACACGCGTCTCGGGCGAAAACATCGGCTCGCCCTCGAAGGACAATCGGCCGGCCATGCAGCGAAAGAGCGTTGTCTTGCCCGCGCCATTCTCGCCCAAGAAGCCGTGGATGCAGCCCGCGGCATAGTCTTGTCGGAGGTCGTGGAGTAAGGTCCGTCGGCCGTATTCCTGCCGGATGATGTTTAAGTGGTAGGCCATAAGAAGTGCTTCATATTATAGATGGATAACCCGTGCAGCCCCACGAGGATGACCGCCAACGAGGCGACAGCCATGCCGATAGGCACAACCGACAGCCACACGGCCGACCCCACGATCAACACGCCCGCCACTACAATAGACGTGAGCAGATGAGGATAAAAGGCATAGGCGGCGTAAAGAAGCACCATCGCCACATAGACCGACAGGCCCGCTACGCCGGCCAACCACCCCGCGCGATCGGGGAAGGCTGCGACTGACAGCGGCAGACTCCAGCCGAGCGGAATGAGCGTGCAGAGCGCGCCCTCCGTGGCCTTGCGACGCACGAGGTACGCGGCGCTTCGGTAGACGCGCAGGAAGGGCGACGGATCCGGGCGCCTGTAATAGACCGTCAAGGCGGGTGCGCAAACCATCACGCCTATGGACACACCGGCCATGTCTGCATTGCCATTCGCGAGAGCAAGGAGCAGCAGCGCACCCCCGATCAGGCCGGCCCACAGTGCCACCGACCGATAGCCTGCAATCCACACGTAGGCCGCGGCAAGTGGCCCACCGAAACGCAGTCGCCGAAGGATCGACCCTCCGCCCGCGGAGAGGTGGCGCAGGCGATAGCACGACAGCATCGTCGTGACCGCCGTCCCCGCCGTAGCCGCCCACAGCCCCGCCCACGCATCGAGCAGGAAGAAGGGCACGGACAGCAATAGGCAGCGACCGACGAAGACAAACGCGGGACGTATGCCCAACTCGTCAAGCAGCGCCAGCTCTGTGCGCCCCATGCGACACACGCCGGTGCCAACGGCGACAAAAACGCCTACCGCCCATCCCACAACCGACGCCTCATGAGGCAGCTCCGCCCGATGCAATCCGTAACCGACGGCTACGGCAATGGCCGCAAACAGCACCTTGGCCACCACAGGCAGCGCACCGAACAGCCGCGCCACGGATCGCAGTCGCAGCCCGAGGTAGAGGCGGTAAGCCGTAAGAGCGCGTTTCACAGGCTGAGGCTACACACGTAGAGTATCAACGACACCACCGAATTATTCGCCGCATGAAACAGCCACGACGGTACGATGCTATTGCTCCTCACCGTCACATAGGCTCCGAACAGTCCGGAGACCACCTTGGGCACAATCGGCAACAGGTTGATCACTGCAAAGTGGTCGTCATTCATCAGATGTACGCAACCAAAGGCGATCGAGGAGGCATAGATCAACACACGCTTATGTCGGCCAATCAAGCCCAGCGTCCAATCGCGGGCTTTCCTGTTTACCAACATCGATCCGAGCCACAGCGCCACCAGTAGCATCAACGGATAGCGCAACCACGGCAGCTCTCCGTACCAACTTTCTCCGAGCGATAGAAGAGCGAGTATGGGCAGGGCGGCTATCACCACGTATTTCTTTTTGTGGAAAAGCAGGAAGCCTCGAAAGCCCAGCTCCTCAATTAAGGGGGTCAGCAGGATGTACCGCAGCTGCATCTCCGGGGTGAGCACCGCAAGCTCCGACGCATCGATCATTGGTTCTGGGGTAATCCACCACTTCAAAAGCATACACAGATAGGTCAGCAACAGGAGCACGGCAAACAGCCCGAGCGTCCCCCAGCGGTAAATGGTAGCACCCGCCGCATGCGGGTCTTTCAAAAACAGCAGGAAGTCCTGCCACACACTCCGCGCTACCGTCGGATTCAGTTGTTCATTATTCCTCATCTCTTTTTTGTTTGGGTTTAGTGGTCGCAAATGAACAACGCCCACGCCAAACGTTGCGCTGGAGACTCGCACGCCGTGCAAGCCCCAAAACTCGCCGGGTTTTACTACTCGCACGCCGTGCAAGGCCCGAAACTCGCCGGGTTTTACTACTCGCACGCCGTGCAAGCCCCGAAACTCGCCGGGTTTTGCTTCTCGCACGCCGTGCAAGCCCCAAAAGGCGCCAGGGGCGCCGGCCAAGTTTGCAGGCTACACAGGATAACCCACCCAGGGTTTGCTACTCGCATGCCATGCAAGGGCAAAATGGGATCATCGAGAGAGATGGTTACCCGTGTTGCCCATAAAGATCTATCGCTGACATGAATCATGGCACGGGCTTTGTAAGCCTCGCGGGCGCGCTGCGATGACATATACCTATATAATAGGTCGACGCTCCGGCCGTGATCGGGGCGCGGCGTTATCTTTGCCAGCCATTTTTACAGGAAAGAAAAGAACAGGATGAGTAAGAAAGCAAGAGAGAGGTTATACATGTCGGACACGCACGACATAGACGAATCAATGGGCGCTGTGATGCCCATACTGATGGATTGCGATAAGGATGAAGATTTCTCGGAAGGTATGGACAAGGTGGGCGAGACGCTCCCCATCCTGCCGCTACGCAACATGGTGCTCTTCCCCGGCGTGGCCATGCCCATCTTCGTGGGGCGGCCGAAGTCGATGCGCCTGATCCGAGAGGCTTCACAGCGGAAGATCTTAGTCGGTGTCGTCTGCCAAAAAGATGCGGAGGTGGAGGAGCCCGGCCTGGACGACCTCTACCCGATCGGCACCGTGGCCGAAGTGTTGCGTGTGCTGGAGATGCCCGACGGATCGACGACGGCCATCCTACAGGGACGCAAACGCATGGCCCTGCACAGCTTGGTCGACACGGAGCCTTACCTAAACGGCGCCATCTCGCTGCTCGACGATCAGCCCGCGGGCAAGGACGACCGCGAGTATGAAGCCCTCATCTCTACCATCAAGGATCTCACGATAAAGATGATCGAAGCGGCCGGCGATCCGCCCCGCGAGCTGGTCTTCTCCATCCGCAACATGCAGAACACGATGTACATGCTCGGCTTTGCCTGCTGCCACATCGTGGCTAACCCGGACGAGAAGCAGGAGCTGCTGGCCATCGGCGATGTGAAGAACCGTGCCTACCGATTGCTCTTCATCCTCAACCGCGAATATCAGCTGATTGAGCTCAAGGCGTCGATCCAAATGAAGACGCATGAGGACATCAACAAGCAGCAGAAGGAGTACTTCCTACAGCAACAGATGAAGGCCATCCAGGAGGAGCTGGGCGGCAACATGAACGACATCGAGATCCGCGAACTGCGCGCGCAAGCCAAGAAGAAAAAGTGGCCCAAGGAGGTCGGCGAGACGTTCGAAAAGGAGCTGGCCAAGCTGGAGCGCATCCACCCACAGTCGCCCGACTACTCCATCCAGTCGCAATACGTGCAGACGATCGTCGGCCTGCCGTGGGGCACCTACAGCCGCGACAACTTCAGCCTGCCGCACGCCCAACGTGTGCTCGACCGCGATCATTACGGCATGGAGAAGGTCAAGGAGCGCATCATCGAACATCTGGCTGTGCTCAAGCTCAAGCGCGACCTGCGCTCGCCCATCCTCTGCCTCTACGGCCCTCCGGGCGTCGGCAAGACGTCGCTCGGACGATCCGTGGCCGAAGCGCTGGGGCGCAAATACGTGCGCGTCTCGCTGGGCGGCCTGCACGACGAGGCCGAGATCCGAGGCCACCGACGCACCTACATCGGCGCCATGATGGGCCGCATCCTGCAAAACCTGCAAAAGGCGGGCACGTCGAACCCCGTCTTTGTGCTCGACGAGGTGGATAAGGTGGGCAGCGACTTTAAGGGCGACCCGGCATCGGCCCTCCTCGAAGTGCTCGACCCGGAGCAGAACACCACCTTCCACGACAACTACCTCGACATCGATTACGACCTGAGCAAGATCCTCTTCATCGCCACGGCCAACAACCTGAACACGATCTCGCAGCCCCTGCTCGACCGCATGGAGCTGATCGAGGTCAGCGGCTACATCCTGGAGGAGAAGATCGAGATCGCCATGCGTCACCTGATCCCCAAACAGATGGAGGCACACGGCATCACGAAGGGCACCGTGCGCTTCCACCGAAACACGGTGCGCGCCATCATCGACTCCTACACGCGGGAGAGCGGCGTCAGGGCGTTGGAGAAGAAGATCGCCAAGATCATGCGGCGGTTGGCGCGCAAGATCGCCTCGGACGAGGCCGTGCCCGCGGTGCTCAAGGTGGACCACCTCCGGGAGTATCTCGGGCCGGTGGAGTACACCCGCGACAAGTATCAAGACAACCGTTACGCGGGCGTCGTCACGGGGTTGGCCTGGACGGCCGTCGGGGGCGAGATCCTCTTCGTGGAGTCGAGCCTGAGCCGCGGCAAGAGCGCCAAGCTGACCATCACGGGCAACCTGGGCGACGTGATGAAGGAGTCGGCCATCTTGGCCCTGGAATACGTCCACTCGCACGCCGCGCAGCTCGGCATCGAGGAGTCGCTGTTTGAGAATTGGAACGTGCACATCCACGTGCCCGAGGGCGCCATCCCGAAAGACGGCCCGAGCGCGGGAATCACCATGGTGACGTCGCTCGTCTCCACCTTCACGCGCCGCAAGGTGAAGAGCAACCTGGCCATGACGGGCGAGATCACGCTCCGCGGCAAGGTGCTCCCCGTGGGCGGGATCAAGGAGAAGATCCTTGCAGCCAAGCGGGCCGGCATCCGCGAGATCGTGCTCTGCGAGGAGAATCGCAAAGACGTGGAGGAGATCAACCAGACGTACGTCGAAGGCTTGACGTTCCACTACGTGGCCGACATCATGCAGGTGATCGACACAGCGCTGCTCGACGAGAAAGTGAAGGATTGATCAGGGTTTTCGGCCCCCTCCGCACTTTTGGAGAATCCCGCAAGCATTTCCAAAACCTCTTCGGACACAAAAAAATCTCCGGGAGAGCCATTCATCAGTGCTCTCTCGGAGATTTTTTTGGTTTCACGGGGTAAGGGTATGCCATACGCGCCCCGACCTTTCCTGTACTCGGTAAACTCTGGGGGCGGGGGCATTCCTGATGCTCCCCCGGGGGACTTACATCCCCTGCCGCTTGGCCTCGTCCCAGATGGCGTCCATCTCGGCCAGCGTCATGTCCTTGAGCGAGCGGCCGCGGCGGATGGTCTGCGCCTCGAGGTAGTCGAAGCGACGGCGGAACTTGGCGTTCGTGCGCTCCAGCGCGTTGTCCGGGTTGATGCCGTAGAGGCGCGCGGCGTTGATGACGCTGAAGAGGAAGTCGCCCATCTCCGCCTCGGAGGCATCGGCGTCAGCGCGATCCAGCTCGGCGCGTAGCTCGCCCAGCTCCTCGCTGACCTTGTCCCACACCTGCTCGCGACGCTCCCAATCGAAGCCCACGTTGCGCGCCTTGTCCTGCATGCGGTAGGCCTTGATGAGCGCGGGCAGCGACGTCGGCACACCGTCCAGCACGGTGCGGTTGCCGTCCTTTTCCTTCAGCTTCAGCTGCTCCCAGTTCTGCTCCACGCGGCTCGTGCTGCCCTGGACGTCGGTCGTGCCGTAGACGTGCGGATGGCGATAGATCAGCTTCTCGCAGAGGGCGTCGCAGACGTCCTTGATGTCGTACTCGCCTTTCTCCTGGCCGATCTTGGCGTAAAAAACGATGTGGAGCAGCAGGTCGCCCAGCTCCTTTTTGATCTCCTCGGGGTGATCTTTGAGGATGGCCTCGCTCAGTTCAAAGGTCTCCTCGATGGTGTTTGTGCGAAGGCTTTCACGCGTCTGCTCGCGGTCCCACGGGCATTTCTCCCGCAGGTCGTCCATGATGTCGAGCAGTCGGCCGAAGGCCTCCATCTTTTCTTCTTTCGTATGCATGATGTGTGTGTCAATTGAAAATCTAAGAAGCTAAAAACGAAAAACGACCGGATACCTGATGGGGTTGGTGGCGTGTACCCGGCCATTTTTCGTTGTTCGTTTTTAGCTGTTCGTTATTCGTTATTCGTTTCGCCTTGTTGTTTATACCGCGTCAGGCCGTCCTCAAGGAAGCGGACGTACTTCGAGGCATCCTCATCGAAGGCGTACGACGGGGCGAGCGGCCGACCCTCGTTGTCGAGGATCACGTAGAAAGGCTGCGCGTTGGCGCCAAACTTCGAGCGTTGCAGGTAGCTCCACTTGTCGCCGATCGTTTTCAGTCGGCGCTCCTTCTCGTTCTCCGTGATGGTGAGCGCTTCGGGCAGCTTCGTCTTGTCGTCCACCATGAGGGTGATCAAGACGTATTTCTCTTCGAGCAACTTCTTCACGCGGGCATCCGTCCATACGGCCGCCTCCATCTTCCGACAGTTCACGCAGCCGTAGCCCGAGAAGTCGATCAGCACCGGCTTCTTCACGCGTTTGGCGTAAGCCATACCCGCCTCGTAATCCTCAAACACGGCGTGCACCTCATCCTTATACAGGTTGAAATCTTGCGTGTAGAGCGGCGGAGCAAAGGCGCTGACAGCCTTCAGCGGCGCGCCCCAGAGGCCGGGGATCATGTAGACGGAAAAGGCGAGCGAGACGATGGCCATGAAGAGCCGCGGCACAGACACGTGACGCAACTCGCTGTCGTGGCTGAAGCGGATCTTGCCCAAGAGGTAGAACCCGAGCAGGGCGAAGATGACGATCCACAGCACGAGGAACACCTCACGGTCGAGCAACCGCCAACCGTAAGCCAGGTCGGCCACGGAGAGGAACTTCAGCGCCAGCGCCAGCTCCAGGAAGCCCAGCACCACCTTCACCGAGTTCAACCAGCCGCCCGACTTGGGCATGTTTTGCAGCATGTTCGGGAAGATGGCAAACAGCGCGAAGGGGATGGCCAGCGCCAGCGCGAAGCCAAACATCCCGACGGCCGGCCCGATCGTCTTGCCCTGCGATGCAGCCTCGACGAGCAGTGTGCCAATGATCGGTCCCGTGCACGAGAACGACACAAGCGCCAGCGTGAAGGCCATGAAGAAGATGCTCAGGATGCCCGACGTAGAGTCCGCCTTGCTGTCCATGCGGTTCGTCCACGACGCCGGCAGCACCAGCTCGAACGCCCCGAAGAACGACACGGCAAACAGCACCAGCAGCGCGAAGAAGAGGATGTTGAACACCGCGTTCGTCGACAAGTCGTTCAGCGCACTCGCCCCGAACACACCCGTGATGAGCAGCCCCATCGCTACGTAGATAATGATGATCGAGGCACCGTAGATCAGCGCGTCGCCGATGGCTTTGCGGCGACTCTTGTTACGCTTGAGGAAGAAGCTGACCGTCATCGGAATCATCGGCCATACGCACGGTGTGAGCAGTGCCAACAGTCCGCCCGCAAGGCCGGCCAAGAAGATGTAGATCCACGACGTATCCGAGGCAGACACGGTCGCGTCGCCGAAGGACTTCAGGTTGTCGATCACCGGCGTCCACCATTCCGGGCGATCCGTCAGCATCCCCTTGGGCGTCGTCGACTGCGATCCGCCTGATGCGCCTTCCCCCGGACTGTCCGCGCTCGTGGCGTCGGATGAGGCATCGTCCGTAGCCGTGTCGGCGTTGTCCACATCCGAGCCAGCGTCCGTGCTGCCATCCGTCGCAGAGGGTTCGGCCGCCTGCTTGGTGCGCGCCACGTGTTTGCGATCGAAGGTGAACGACTCCGTCTCAGGCGGCAGACACGACTCGTCGTTGCAGGCCATAAACTCCACTTCGCCCACCATCTTGAACGCCTTCGGGTCGGTCACGCGGATCTTCTGCGTGAACGTTACCGAATTGGAGTACCACCGCAACTCGAGGCCCGGGTACGACACCTCGTCACGCGTCACGGTCGGGCGCACCGAGGCCGTGGGCTTGCCCACCAGCTCGGCACCCTTCAGCTTTTCGTATTTGATCGACGTGGAGATCGGCCCGCCCTTGGGCAGATTCATGTCATAAATGTGCCACCCCCGATTGATTGTGGCCGTGAAGGTCAACGTCTTCTCAGCCTCCTCGGAGTCTTCCAAATTGATTTTCCACTTCACCGGCGTCAGGATCTGCGCCTGCACCGATGCTGCGATAAGCATTAACAGTCCGAACCAGCGGACACTTCGTTTTATCTTTTCCATGCGATGAATGAATGTGTTTGTTTTTCCGGGGCACAAAACTAAACGTTTCGTTTTCACACAAAAATGCGCCGGAAAGGTGTGGAATCGAAATCCCTCCTACCCTCCGGCGCACATTCCCATGCGTAGCGCTGTGTGCGCTTTACTCCAGACCGGCCTTAAATCTTACCGACCAAGTCGATGCTCGGCTTGAGCGTCTTGTTGCCCTTCTTCCAGTTTGCGGGGCACACCTCGCCGTCGTGTCCGGCAACGAACTGCGCAGCCTCTACCTTACGGAAGAGCTCCTCGGCGTTACGGCCGATGCTGTTGTCTTGGATCTCGGCCACCTTGATTTGGCCTTCGGGGTTCACCACGAACGTGCCGCGGTAAGCCATGCCCGACTCCTCGATCATCACGCCGAAAGCGCGTGAGAGGGCGCCGGTCGTGTCGGCCAGCATCGGGTAGGTGATCTGACGGATGCTATCCGATGCGTCGTGCCATGCCTTGTGAACGAAGTGTGAGTCTGTGCTCACGGCGTACACCTCTACGCCAGCGACCTTGAAGTCGTTGTACTTGTTCTGCAGATCGAGCAGCTCGGTGGGGCACACGAACGAGAAGTCGGCGGGATAGAAAAAGAATACGACCCACTTGCCTTCGATGTCCTTGTTCGTCACTGTTTTGAACTCTCCGTTATGGAATGCCTGAACCTTAAATTCAGGGGCTTGCTGATTGATGATAGTTACCATGAATATTACTGTTTGATGATGTTTTGTATGCTTGGAGTTGTAATCATTACAAATCCGACGCAAATGTACATGCGTTTCCCAATTCTGCAACTTTGAGTTTGCAAAATCGAAGCTGCAAAGCCCTTTCGAGAAGTGGGCGAAAGGGATCGAGAAATGAGATCTGATGCCGGGAGTTGGGGCGACGCCATTGTTTTCAAGAGATGGCCTCACGCGATCGTCTGCGAGGCCTTTTTCGAGTGGAGAAGCATTCATCGCCTATCGAACGGACGAATTGTCCCTGAGAGAAGGCTTCGATTCATGCTCCGCGGAACTATTTCTCACCCGAGATCCCTTCTCGGCCTTCAAATGGAGGGTAGAATCAATCGAGGAGGGAATGTCGGAAAGTATTTTCAATTCTTCGTGCTATCACATAAATCTAATCAATCTGTCATACATAGATTCGTGCATACACATAGATATATAAACACCTTGTTGAATAAGCACTTCATGCACATAGATATATAATCAATCCTTATATATTATCCTGCACACACGTGCATATGAATAACTACTCTATCACTATTTCGTGCACACACGTATATATGACAGATATACGCATCTGATCCATCTTATCCTGTGTACAGGTAAGAGCTTATACGATTATCCGTTATACGTGCAAGCAATAAATCATAAGATCATCTATTTCATATCGAAATGTATGGATGTAATAGAGAAAACAATCTTATACACCTCTTTCTGCGTCCACATGGATAAGTACAAGCATATTTCAGATGATCATTCGCGCACACCCTCTTGAAATAAGTATGTACTATTATCAGTGCGTGCACATTATTGCTTGAATATAACTGATCTATTTTTCGTGCACACACGAAAATCCAAACAAAACTCCGGAGAGGGGTTTGCAACGTGTTTTGGAGATGCCGAGAAAGGCGGCGGGAGCTTTGCGAGGTGTTTCCTGTACGCTTCGATATGAAAAGGGCCTCGAGCGATCTGTTTCTTGTTGCAACAGAAAGCCCGAGGCCTGTTTGTATCCTTCTTTTCTTGCCTTGATGCAAGAAAAGAAGCAAAAGAAAATCAAGGCGTCAGGGACGCCGGCCGATTTTGTCGGGTGCCCGATAGATCATTGACCATCGACCGCGTGGCGGAGGCGCTCGAGGGCCTCGCTGAGGATGGCGCGGGGGGTGCCGACGTTGATGCGCATGTAGCCTTCGCCACCGGGGCCGAACATCTGGCCGTCGTTGAGGGCGAGGTGGGCACGGCGGACGAAGAGGTCGATGAGGGCGTCGTGATCGAGGTTGAGGCCGCGGCAGTCGAGCCAGACGAGGAACGAGGCTTCGGGGCGCAGCGGGCGGATGGCGGGCAGGTGGCGCGCGAAGTAGTCGATCAGGTAGTCGATGTTGGCCTCCACGTAGCTGAGCATGGCGCGGCGCCAGGGCTCGCCGTAGCGATAGGCGGCGATGGTGGCGATGGGCGCGAAGAGGGTCGGCTCGTCAAGCTCGTTGGCCGAGAGCCAGCGGTAGAAGCGGCGGCGGAGGGTGTCGTTCGGCACGATGGCGTAGGAGCTGACGATGCCGGCGATGTTGAACGTTTTCGAGGGGGCGCCGAAGGTGATGCTGCACGCCGCGGCCGCGTCGGAGACGGTGGCGAAGGGCGTGTGGCGGTGGCCGTAGAGGGTCATGTCGGCGTGGATCTCGTCGGAGATGACAAGGACGCCGCGGCGGTGGCAGATGTCGGCCAAGCGGCGGAGTGTCTCGGGGCTCCAGACGATGCCGGCGGGGTTGTGCGGGTTGCTGAGCAGGAGCATGCGGCACTTGGGATCGGCGTCTAAGAGGCGGTCCAGACCGTCGAGATCCATGGCGTAACGACCATCCTCGAGCGGGAGGAGTGGGTTGTGGACCACCTCGCGGTCGTTGCCCTCGGGGGTGAGACGGAAGGGATGGTAGACGGGCGGCTGGATGATGACTTTCTCGTCGGGTCGGAGGAAGACGTTGATGGCCATACCGATGCCCTTGACGATGCCGGGGATGTAGGCGAGCCACTCGGGGCGGACGTCCCAGTGGTGGTGTTCGTTGATCCAGCGGATGATGGTGGGGCGATAGTCGGGCGGCTCGACGGTGTAGCCGAAGAGGGAGTGCTCGAGGCGCCGGCGGAGGGCGTCGGTGATGAAGTGCGGGGTCTCGAAGTCCATGTCGGCCACCCAAAGGGGCAGCAGGTGGGCGTTGCCGTAGCGCGGTTGGAGCGCTTCGAGTTTGAGTGCGCCGGTGCCACGGCGGTCGATGACTTTGTCGAAATTGTAGGTGGACATCTGTTACGAGTTATAAGTTACGAGTGAGGGCGGATCACCCAGTGTCCGCTCGTTGAGTTATTAGTTAGTCGGACACGGCTTGCTTGAGATCGTCGAAAAGGTCGTCGGGGTCTTCGAGGCCGATGGAGAGGCGGATGAGGTCCTCCTTGATGTCCATGTCGCGGCGTTGCGCTTCGGTGAAGTTGCCGAAGATGGTGCTGGCCGGGTGGATGGCGAGGGATTTATTGTCGAAGAGGTTCGTGGCGCGGCGGACGAGCTGGAGGCGGTCGATGAAGCGGAAGCAGGCGTCGCGGTCGGCCAACTCGATGGTGAGCATGGCCCCGGCAGTGTCGCCAAACTGTTGGCGAGCCAGGTCGTGGTAGGGGTTGTCGGGCAGACCGACGTAGTTCACTGCGCGGACGGCAGGGAGCTCGCGGAGGCGTTCGGCCAGGCGGAGGGCGCTGGCGGCCTGGATGCGATAACGGGCGTCGAGCGTCTCGAGTCCGATGGTCTGCATGTAGGCTACGTGAGGCGTCATGTAGGCGCCGAAGTTGAAGAGCATCTCGGTGCGCATGCGGCGGCCAAAGTCGGGCGTGGTGCCGTAGTCGGCCACGAGTCCGCCGATGGAGGTGGCGCCGCCGGAGAGGTATTTGGTGGTGGAGACGATCTCGACGTCGATGCCGAGTGCGCGCGCGTCGAAGCAGGTGAAGGGGATGAGCGTGGTGTCGGCCATGAGAGGCACGCCACGGCTACGGGTGATGCGAGAGAGGGCGCGGAGGTCGGCCACCTCCATCTGCGGATTGGTGATGATCTCGAGAAAGAGGGCGCAGGTGCGGTCGTCGATGGCCTGCTCCACGGCGCGGAGGTCGGTCAGGTCGCAGAGCACGGGCTCGATGCCAAACCGCCGGAGTGTGCCGGTGATGAGGGAGTAGGTGTTGCCGAAAAGGTGGCGCGAGGTGACGATCTTCCGTCCCGATTCGGCCAGCGCGAGGAGGGCGTTGCTGATGGCGGCCATGCCGGAGCTGAGCGCGATGACGTCGGTGGCGCCGGTGAGTGCGCGGACCTTATTCTCGAAGAAGGTCACGGTGGGGTTCATGACGCGCGAATAGTCCGGGTCGTCGGTGCGACCGCAGAAGGCATCGGTCATGCTGACGGCGTCGCCAAACTCGTAGGCTGCGGTGTGATAGACGGGCATGCTCAGGGAGCTGTAGGCGTCCGGGCGCTGAAATTGGGTGTGGATAGCTTGGGTTTGCTTCTTCATTCTTCGTTTACTGTATATGTATATGCGTTCGTTCTTGAAAACGGCGCAAAAGTAGATATAAAGAAGAGAGAAAGCCGGCGATGCAGTGTATCTACTTACATCGTCGGCTTTGATTTAGAATAATCTTCTGCTTACGGGGCTATTCTCCGACTATGAGAGGCATGCAGCCCCTGCTTCGGGCGGGCAGCGTAGGATGGCGGTTCTGCACAGCCGCCTTAATGGTCGGGGTGCATCTCTTCCTCAGGAAGGACGAACTGCATTTCATCGCGCATGAGGGCGATCTCCTCGGGGTCTATACCAGCGCGGAGCAACGCGGAACGATCGGCGTCGAAGAGGTTGGCGAAGAAGGCAAAGTCCTTCCCCGCAGCGGCTTGCAAGTAGTAGGCGTAGGCCTCCTTGACGTGACCCGAAGCCCACTCGGTGTGGCCAGCGTTGAGGTAATCCTCCGGCTGCGGACGGTCGGCGAGGAGCTTGCGATAGGTGGTGCGCGCCTGATCGTACTTGCCAAGAACGAATGAGCACCAAGCCACACCGCGCCCTCCCTTGGCGTTGGTCGGGTCGAGGTAGTCGACCTTGAAATAGTATTTCAGCGCCTCGTCGTACATCTTCTGCTCCAGGTAGCAGTGGCCGATGTGGAGCAGTACGGACAGGTTGTCAGGCTCCAGCCGCTCGTGGCGGAGCAGGAACTCGAGGGCACGGGCGGGCTGCTTGAGGGCGCGATAGCAGGCAGCGATACGCCGGAGGAGCCATTTGCTGTCGGGGTTGATCAGCTCGGCGCGGAGGTATTCGCGCAGGGCGCCATCCACGTCGCCGATCGACTGGAGACAGTAGCCGAGCTTCTGGTGGAGCATCTCGCTGTCGCCCTCGCCTCGCTGAAGCAACTCCTCGTAGATGGGTCGGGCGTCGTCGGGGTATCCCTTGCGGAGGTAGACCTCGGCGATGCGGAGGAGCGTCTCGGCGTCACTGAGGTAGGGCCGAAGGATGGGGAGGCGGTGGAAGTCGAGGCCGCAATTGAAGATGTCGTCGAAGTCGCCACGGCCGGGATGGAGCTTATAGAAACGGTAGAGGTTACGGATGTAGAGGCCGATGAGTCGCTCCTCGTGCTT
>ERZ772960.1508-NODE-1508-length-18509-cov-17.658990_pt1 | contig 18509 bp, 16 predicted proteins | sample MGYA00580678_ERZ772960 | MGnify/ENA primary metagenome ERZ772960 (study PRJEB29015, sample SAMEA2737930) | human oral metagenome | biome: human oral; feature: human-associated habitat; material: dental | place: China | collected 2059 ... | reverse complement strand
GTGCCATGTAGTCTGTATCTATCATAGCTATGTAGTCATAGCCCTTTTCCTTCTTGAGGTTAACAAGGTGAGGAACAAAGTTAAGCATTCCGCCTGAGTTTCCTTCTTCGTCGCAAACTGCAGCGTAGATTAGGTTTCCTTCAAAGTTTGCTAGGTCCTTGCTGATTTCTTCCATGATAGCGATGATAATAGCATCACCAGACTTCATATCAAAGAGTCCACGACCGAACATGTACTTTCCGGACTCGAGGTCTTCTCTTACTTCCTCAGGAAGCTTTAGCTCGCGGAATCTCTCAATTAGCTCTGCTGGCTGAGTTGAGTACTCCTTAAGTGGGCCGTAGTCGGAAATACCAACTGTATCAAAGTGTCCGATGAGAACGATGGTCTTATCAGAAGGCTTCTTCTCTCCGTTAAGCTCTGCAACGACAATCTTTCTGCCGATCAAATCGTCCTTAAGGTCGATGTAGTAAAGCTTCTCAGGGTTTTTCTTATAGTAGTCGATCTGGCTCATGGTGTCGTAGATCTTTTCTGCCATAACGATTTCGCCCTCTGTGTCGACAACGCTCTGCACTGAAGTAAAGTCGATGGACATTTCCTCAATACGCTTTCTTACATATTCGTTCATTTTTTTCCTCCCATTGTTTAAATGCATATATTCAAGAGCCCTAAATTGACTCTTAAAAACAATATCTTACTGGCTAGACTAGCCTGCCCAAATGCCGATTGGCTTCTTACATCAAAGCGAGCTTTAGTTCTCCCAAGCAAACTCGATAACGCTCTGAATCATCTCTGGCATAACCTCAAAGAGGCTGCGTTTATTAACACGTTCCGACCACTGGTGATATTCTCTGCCGATAGGTCCGTATAGGATAGAAGGCACCGAGATTTCTTTGATTGCCTCAAAGTCAAGGCTGTATGCGCTTCCCCACATAGGGTAGTTAGCTGTTATCTCATCAAAGTCTAGGTCTGGAATTGATGTATAGCTGTTATCGGAGATTCCAGTGAAGTAGTGCTCCGATGTCAAAGCTTGTCCAAATTTCTCCTCTGAAAGTTTCTTAGCAAACTCGAAAACCTTAGTTCCATAGCCCTCGCGGCCTTCAATCTGGTCGCTGTGAGTTGCAGGATAATATGGTGGAGCCATACCTATTAAAACGACTGGCTGCTTTATGTCCGCATAGCTCAAAAGTTTATCCATAAGGTAGATGGTAGCATCTGGATAACTCTTTCCCTTGACAACCATATCCCTGGCCTGATCGTAGAGCTTATTGTAGAACTCGTCAAAGGCAGCGCCATCCTTTTCGCGTAGTTTATCGCATAACTCGGAAACCGTGTAGACACAGTTAGGGTAGTAGATTTTTTCCTTGGTCTCAAAGCGATTGTGCTTCTTGAACTCTTGATACTGAGCATTAAGTTTATTAACTTCTTCGTCAAAGACCTCAACGCAAATTTTCTTTAGCTTTGCAAGTGTCTCAGAAATTGTTGTCTTGAAGCTCAGCACTGTCATGTATCCACATGAGCGGAATGGCAGGGAAACATCGTAGGTTTCTTTGATATCTCTCATATATTGCCAGTTTAGCGGCATTGAGGACTCATCCTTATAGACGTCGACAAACTCTAGGCTACCACCCGTCCTTTGGTATATTCCGGCTAGCATATTAAGTGATGACATACCGTTATAGCAGTGACCGATGTGAGCAACAGCTCCCTGAGTCATAATAACTGGCATGGTCTTTCCAATTGAGCCTAGCGATAGAACCTGCGCAGGTCCATCCTCAGATGCTGGTTCTGGATCTATCAAAAGCTTAAAGTTTAGTGAATACTTATTCTTAAGCTCTAGATACTTTGGCATTATGGCTCTCATTCCGGCTGAGTAGCATTCTTCATCTGCAACTGCAGAGAAGAGGTAGGAACCTTCTAGTTTGCCTTCTTGAGCGAGCTTTGCATATTTCTCTAGGAGAACCATGGCGATTGCAATACCACCCTTCATATCAGCTGCTCCGCGACCCCAAAGCCATTCGCCTGACTCAAGGTCTTTTCTCTGAACCTCGTTCAAATCCTTAGTAGCAAGCTTCGCCTCTAGCTCAGGGCCTAGTGTGAATGCGAGTGGCTCTGCATCACCGTAAACTTCTGTAGAAACTACATCTATATGCCCTGAAAGAATAACAGTATTTGGGCTCTTACCTAAAACAAGTGCGTATGGGACCGTGCGTCCGAAGGGATCGTTTGGTATCTCATATGCACCGCATAGTTCAGGATGTTCCTGAAAATAAGGTATATGCTTGATAAAATCATTGACATATACTGAGGCCGACGGCTCTTTTGGCGTGCTGCTGATGCTTTCGCAGGCAACAAGCTTAGTTAGGACCTCCAGAATTCTGTCTTTCATATAAATCATCTCCTTTATCTATTAGTATGCATTATAACATAGATGAGACTAACTAATTCACCTTGTTTCTCATTATTCAAATGGCAAGCATTCAAACTATTAATATGAAGAAAGTTTTTGCATATATATAATAAAAATGAATAATTTAGTCTTGTAAAGCATTGAAATAATAGGGTTTTTGAAAATACCTATACATAAAAGAGAAAAATATAAAATAATACTTGCATAATTATAAATGACAATGTATAATTACACTATGATAAAAATTCTTTTTAAGGAATAAGTATAAATTACTTGAGAGGGGAAAGCGAAATGAAAGGAAAGAATTTAATAAAGAAAACAGTATTGCTTACAGTAGCTCTAGCTATGGTGGTTGGAGTAACAGCATGTGGACAAAAGAAAAATCATGACAGCAAGGATAAGAAAACCTATGTTGTCGGTACAGAGCCAACATTTGCACCATTTGATACAACAGATGCAGATGGAAACATCGTAGGCTTTGATATGGACCTTATGAAGGCCATTGGAAAGGATCAGGGCTTTGATGTTGAGTTTAAGTCATTTGGCTTTGATGCCCTTATCCCATCAGTAAACGCTAAGAACTGTGATGTTATCGCAGCTGGTATGACTGCAAACGAAGATCGTGTTAAAAAGGTTGATTTCTCAAATACATACTATGACAGCGGAAATGCGGTTCTAGTAAAATCAGACAACACAACTATAAAGGGAATCGATGACCTTACACCAGATATGACTGTTGCAGTTCAGATAGGTACAACAGGTGCTGATAAGGCAAATGAACTTAAGGAACAGGGCAAAATCAAAGATGTTAAGGTTAACGACGGCGTAGATACATGTCTTCTTCAGGTTAAAAACGGCGACGTAGATGCTTTGATCATAGATAAGCCAGTTGCAGACCGTGCAGTTAAGGCAAACAAGGCATTCAAGACGGTTGGAGAGACTCTAGACGCTGAGTCATACGCTTTTGCAGTAGCAAAGGGCGACAAAGAACTTCTCGAAAAGATCAACAAGGGTCTTGAGAACATCAAAAAGGATGGAACATACGAGAAGCTATACAAGAAGTGGTTTGAGGGAAAATAAGTATGAGTTTATATGTTGAGGGCTTTCTAGTTGCGCTGAAAGGCTTGCCAATAACACTTAGTGTGAGTGTGTTTGCACTGATTATAGGAGTGCTATTTGGACTAGTGCTGGCACTGATGAGGACTTCGGAAAATAAGCCCTTAAAGATAATTTCCGGGATATATATTGAGATTGTAAGGGGAACTCCGCTGATAGTTCAGGCGCTAGTTTTAGCATACGGAATACCATACTTTCTACAGCAACACAATGTAGATTTCAAGTGGAGCGTACTTCTAATTCCAGCCTTCATAGTTTGTGGTTTAAACAGTGCTGCATATATGGCTGAGGTTATTCGTGGGGGAATACAGGCTGTTGATAAGGGTCAGCGTGAAGCGGCTCTATCAATTGGAATGACAAAGGCTCAGGTAAACAGACTAATTGTGCTTCCACAGGCCTTAAGGATAGTTATACCTTCCTTTGGTAACGAGTTTGTAACCATGATTAAGGAGACTGCAGTGCTTTCCTATGTTGGTGTCATAGAGATTCTAAGGAGTGCACAGCTGTGGAATGCTTCAACTTACAACACTTTTGAGGCGTATATAGGCGTTGCACTAGTATATCTTTTGATGACAATTCCGCTATCAAAGCTGGTTGGTGCATTAGAGAAAAATTGGAAGAAAATGTGAGGCAGATTAGATGATTGAGGTAAAAAATTTAACTAAAAGTTTTGGCGGTGCAGTCGCTGTAGATGATGTTAGCTTCTCAGTTCAGGAAGGCAAGGTCACCTCTATTATCGGCTCGTCTGGCTCTGGAAAAAGCACGACGCTTCGCTGCATAAATGGTTTGGAAAAAAAGGATTCTGGGGAAATCTACATCGATGGCGAGCTCGTCACAGAAAATAACCTCAGAGCTGTTAGAACTAAGACCGCTATGGTTTTTCAAAACTTCAACCTGTTCAATAATTTGACGGTGCTAAAGAACATCACAGCAGCACCTATTAATGTCAAAGGCATGAGCAAGGTGGAAGCAAATAAGAAAGCGATGCAGCTTCTTCAAATCGTAGGGCTTGCTGACAAGAAGGATGCTTATCCTAAGAGCCTGTCAGGCGGTCAAAAACAGAGGGTTGCTATAGCGCGAGCTTTAGCGATGGAGCCGGAGATTATTCTCTTTGATGAGCCAACATCTGCGCTTGATCCAGAGATGGTCGGAGAGGTTTTAGATGTAATGAAAAAGCTCGCTTCATCTGGAATGACAATGCTCATCGTTACACACGAGATGGGTTTTGCTCGCGAGATTTCTGATCAGGTTATATTTATGACCGATGGAAAAATCGTTGAGGAAGGAACTGCAGAGCAAATCTTTACAAACCCACAAAACGAAAGAACAAAGGCCTTCGTTTCAAGCTTTTTAAAGTAAATCCAACTTCAGAAGACGACTTGGGATATAGATCCCGGTCGTTTTTTAGTATGGGGAAAACGGAAAGTTTGCCACAAATGGCTTTGATTCTAGTATAATATATGGGAAGTTAGTAAAATCTGCTTGGTGCGAGCGAGAAGGACTTTTGCCGCGCTCTACAGCACCTTGCAAAATCAATAGAGAAAAGGATTTATATGGATATTATTGTAAAACTTACCGAGGAATTCGGTGTCAAGAAGGTACAGATTGAGCAGGCGGTTAAGCTGATTGATGAGGGTAACACGGTGCCTTTTATTGCAAGATACCGAAAGGACGTTACGGGAGGACTAAACGATGAGCAGCTTCGTGCCATCGACGAAAGACTCAGATACCTAAGAGGGCTCGAGGAACGTAAACAGGAGGTTCTTCGCAGTATTGAGGAGCAGGGTAAGCTTACGGATGAGCTAAAGGCAGAGATTGAGAAAGCCGAGATTCTGCAGAGGGTTGAGGATCTGTATAAGCCTTTTAAGCAGAAGAAGACCACAAGAGCAGGAAAGGCTAAGGCTAAGGGTCTTGAGCCACTAGCACTTATAATTTACATGCAGCAGACGAGGAGCGGTGATGTGCTTAAGGCAGCTGAGCCTTTTGTTGACCCCGAAAAGGAAGTTGAGACAGCAGAAGAGGCTATTCAGGGCGCTTGCGATATCATTGCTGAGATGATTGCAGATAACGCCGATTTGATTAGCGAGGTTCGTGACAGATACTATAAGCACGGACTCATAGAGACTGAAGCTGTGGATGCAGAGGAGAAGACCGTCTACGATATGTACTACGGAAAGCACGAGGCAATATGCAAGATTCCAAACCATAGAGTTCTTGCAGTAAACCGTGGTGAGAAGGAGGGCAAGCTCAAGGTTAAGGTGAGCATAGATGCAGACTCCATCCTTCGTTTGCTTGAGAAAGAGGTAATCAGGCAGGATTCTATCTTTAAGCCATTACTTATCGAGACTATAGAAGATGCATATAAGAGATTGATTGCGCCATCTGTAGAGCGAGAGATGAGAAATCTTTTGACCGAAAGAGCTGAAGCTGAGGCGATTAAGGTCTTTGCGGGTAACACCGAAAAGCTTCTCATGGTTCCGCCGGTTCGTGGCAAGAGAATTATCAGTATAGATCCAGGATTTAGAACAGGTTGTAAGGTTGCGGTAATCGACGAGACCGGAAAGCTTCTTGCTTACACGACAATCTATCCTACTGAGCCTAAGTGCGATGTCGCAGGTACTGAGAGAACGCTCAAGAAAATCATTGATAAATACAAGATAGATGTAATCGTAATAGGCAATGGAACAGCTTCGAGAGAAACTGAAGAAGTAGTTGCAAACTTCCTAAAGAAGAACAGCTACCAGATTCAGTACACTATTGTTAACGAAGGTGGAGCCTCCGTATATTCAGCATCAAAGCTCGCAAGCGAGGAATATCCGGACCTCGACGTGACGACAAGAGGCGCGATGTCACTTGGCAGAAGGCTTCAGGATCCGCTAGCTGAACTAGTGAAGATAGACCCTAAGCACATAGGCGTGGGTCAGTACCAGCACGATATGAACCAGAAGAACCTGAGCGAAGCACTTGGCGCAGTAGTCGAGGATTGCGTTAACAGAGTTGGAGTTGACCTAAACACAGCATCGCCATCACTTCTTTCCTATGTTGCAGGAATCAGCAGTAGCGTGGCAAAGAACATCGTCGCATACAGAGAAGAAAACGGCAAGTTCACTGACAGAAAGCAGCTTCTTAAGGTGGCAAAGCTCGGGCCTAAGGCATATGAACAGTGCGCAGGCTTCCTTCGCATTAGCGATGGAAAAGAGGTGCTTGATTCAACATCAGTGCACCCTGAGTCGTATGAGGTTAGCAGAATTTTGATGAAGAAAATCGGCATCTCCGAAAGCGACATTAATGGCGGAGTGCAGGTTATAGATGATAAGATTAAGTCAGCATATCCTGCCAAGTCCGAGAAGGAGAGTGTGCGCAAGATGGCTGAAGATATCGGAATTGGTGAGTTTACAGTCAAGGATATCATTGCTGAGCTTCGTAAGCCAGGCAGAGACCCTAGAGAAGAGGCACCGCCAGTTGTTTTCAGAAATGATGTTAGAAGCTTCGAGGACCTCAAGGAAGGCATGGAGATGAGCGGTACTGTCCGCAATGTCGTAGACTTTGGTGCCTTTGTTGATATAGGTGTTAAGAATGACGGACTTGTACATGTATCGCAATTAAGCGATAAGTTTGTAAAACACCCTATGGACGTCGTTTCTGTTGGTGATACAGTTAAGGTTCGTATAATCGGAATAGATAAGGAGAGGGGAAAGGTTTCTCTCACAATGAAACTATAATTTTTAGCCTTTGATTAAGGAGAAGATATGCTGAGTATCTATCGAAGCAGAGAATCGCTTGATAAGGAAAGCTTTATATACGGAAAGATAAAGGAGTCTCGGAAAGAGACTCTGGTTATCGTGCCTGACCAGTACACTCTAGTTGCCGAGCAGCAGGCCATGAGCCGCATGGATACTGATGTGCTTCTCGATGTTGAAATAAGCGCAATTTCCAAGTTTGGTAGTAATGTGCTCGAAGAGACGGGCAGAAGTCCGCACACGTATATCGACGAGTATGGAAGATATATGCTTTTGTACAAGATTCTCTCAGAGCAGAAGGATAGGCTAGAGGTATTTGGCGGCGTTGTCCAAAAGCAGGGATTTTTAGAGTCTATTAATGACTTTATATCAAAGGCAAAGCAGGCAAATCTAGACATACAGACTGTAATAGACTCAATGGATGATGAAGCTTCTGAAGTCGATGAGCTGACTAGGAGAAAGCTATCTGATATCAAGCTAATATTTGACGAATACGAGAACAGTATTAGGGATAAATATACGGATGCAGAAGACCTTTTAAGGCTATACACGGCCGGAATAGATATGGCCGAAAGCCTAAAGAGAAAGACCGTTTGGATCTATGGTTTTGATAGCTTTACTAATCGAAACCTGGAGATGCTTGCAGCTATAATTAGGCAGGCTGAGGAGGTCAACATATTCTTCACCTACGATGAGCACTGCAAGGATGAGGAAATATTTGAGATAACGGGCAACATGAGTGATAGACTAATAGAGCTTTGCAAGGAATCAAGCGTTGAGTTTAAGGTTCATAATCTAGGCAAGGACAGTCCTCACGCTAAGCTTTGCGAGAGGGCGCCAGGAATTAAGGCGATAGAGAAGTCGCTGTTTTCACCGTTTAATGAAGAGGGTTTAGAGGCCAAGGGCATCAAGATTGTCAGAGCAAACAATATCTACAGCGAGGCGGAGTCTGCCGCTTCCTTTGTCCTCGATTTGCTTGAGGAGAAAAAGCTAAGATACAAGGACATTGTTGTAATTTGTAATGAAACCAAGCGCGCAGAGGTTCTAAAGCGAGTATTTCAGGAATATGGCATAGGAATATTTACAGACAAAAAGAGAGCTATTGCATCATCACCGATAGCGGTCTTTGTAGTATCTTTGATAGAGGCTGTTAGCGGTAGCATGAAAACTCATGATGTATTCAGGGTGATAAAGACAGGCTTTATTGGAATAGATGAAGAGGATGTTGATTTCATAGAAAACTATGCCATAAAATACAAAGTGCGTGGAAACCAGTGGTTTTCGCCGTTTACAAAGGGAGCCTTTGAATATGGAGATGAGGGCCTTGCAAGGCTGAATGAAATTAGAGAACAAATTTCAGTCGTCTTTGATGGCTTTAAGAAGCTATATAAGAGCAGTAAGACAAACAAGGAATTCATAGAGGCCTATGTCGACTTTTTGATAAATAAGGCGGAGATTGGAGCTCGCATAGATGAGCTTGTCGAAAGCCTCAGCTCGCACTCCATGCAGAGCAAGGCTGATGAAACTACACAGACCTGGCCTATGTTAATTTCTGCATTTGAGCAGATTATTGAGCTCATGGGTGATGATAAATTCAGTGGTAAGATCTTTGCGTCTATTTTGACAGCAGGATTATTACAGATGGAGGTAGGTGTCGTACCTCCTGTTTCCGATGAGATTCTGCTTGGAACCATGCAGAGAACAAGGTGTGGCGATGTTAAGGCTATGCTGATATTTGGAGCAAACGAAGGTATCTTGCCTTTAGAGGCAAACGAGAGTCAGCTTTTTAGCGATAGTGAGCTTAAACATATAACCTGCGCTGCGGAAATAAAAAGTAGCAGCGAGGATGTGCGTCAGATGGAGGAGACTCTTGCAATCTATAGAAACTTCTCCAAGCCTGAGGAATATCTTTGGGTCGGCTACTCCATGGCAGATGCCGATGGTGCAGAGATAAGAAGGTCAGAAATCGTAGAACGCCTATTAACGATGTTCCCAAAAATTAGAGAAGAAGAGGATGTCGTTACCAGTGGAAGGCTAGTTTCAATTCTAGGTGGAAAGACAAATACGGTAAGGCACTTTACAGAGGCACTTAAGGATTTTAAGTACGAGGGTAAGATTGATAGTAGGTGGAGTCTCGTTTCTGAGTGGCTAAGGCAAAATGAAGCCGAGCTATATAAACGCATCGAAGAAGGCATTGAATTTGAGAATGTGCAGAACAAGCTTCCTGCTGAGATTGTAGAAAGACTATATAGCGAGCGCAGAAATGATGAGGTTACGAGCTTTGATGTATCAGGTGCTAGCTACTCGCTCAGTCCTTCTCGCATAGAAAAATTCAGCAAGTGTCCGTTCTCGCATTTTGTTAGCTATGGTCTAAGACCTGAGGAAAGGCGCGAATTTGCAGTGTCTGCTCGCGAAATCGGTGATCTGTACCATGAGACGATAATGCATGTGACTAGGCATCTAAGCGACGGGGACTGCTGGACAACTATAGGAAATAGCGAGCTCAGAGATCTTGTATATGACTACATAGAGACTGTGTCTCACAAGTATAGAGAAGGCATCTTTGAGAACTCAAATCGCGAAAAATACTGGCTAGAGAGAGCAAAAACCGCTTGCTTTGAGGTATGCAAGCAGCTTGTTGAGCAAGCTAGAGTTGGAAAGATAGAGAAGAGCTACTACGAAGAACGCTTCGGCAGACGAGGACAGTTCCCACCAATTGAGGTTGAGACAGAATCTGGCAAGGTGTTTATCGAGGGTAAGATAGACCGAGTGGATCTTCTTCCAGGAAACCGCGTAAAGATTATAGACTATAAGACAGGGCGTGAGAGCTTTGACAAGACTGAAGCGAGAACAGGATATAGACTTCAGCTAATGCTTTACCTTGCAGCTGCGCAGGGCAAGAACCGAAAGCCAGCAGGGGTATTCTATTTCTTAATATCAGATCCTAAGATAGATGTTAGTGGGCAGAGGCTTTCAGGTATTACAGAGATGATATCAAAGGAGCTCAAGGGTGAGTTTAAGCTCAAGGGAATTCTTGTCGATGAGCCAGAGGTCATCAAGAATATAGCAGGTGAGTTTGAGGAAAGCTCCGAAGTTATTGCTCTATCAAAGAAGAAGGACGGAGAGTTTAGGAAGACAGAAGCTCTTTTGAGTGAGGCTGAATTTGAGGAGCTGCAAGGTCAGGTTAAGGCTGTAACGGATAAGCTATGTGAGGATTTGGTAGGTGGAAATATCGACATAAGGCCGAAGAAATCCGGAGAAGAGATTCCGTGCACATATTGCGAATATCGTGGAATTTGTAGATTCGATTTAGCATTTGACGGATGCTCTTATGATGTAGTAAAATGATTAAGGTAATGTGGCAAATCGCTAGTTTCAAGGGGTTGCCATATTACTTTTATACGCTTCCGTGGCTCAGTTGGTAGAGCAGCGCATTCGTAACGCGCAGGTCAGCGGTTCGATCCCGCTCGGGAGCTCCAAAAGAAAAAGCCTTGCAATTGCTTGAATTTCAGGCAATGCAGGGCTCTTTTTGTTTTCAAAATTAATGTATTCTAGAAATGTTTATTGACCTATATTGACCTATATTGACCCATTCGTGGCAACACCCTGTGCAATACCCAATAAAAAAACTACCACGATTTTATGGTAGATTTAAAGACTCAAAAAATTAAGATGTACGCGCACTATCAATTTGCCATAGTACATTGTCAGAACGCATAAGCGATATGTTTCGCAATGTAAAAAAATGCACCTTGAGAGAAGAGATTATTTGACGTTAAATGAATGGGAACACATGAAAAACTTGCGATAGATAATTACCTCAGAGTATAATTGGAAAAAGGAGATTATGGAAATTATGAACAATTTGATTTCGTTAAAAAATGATAGTGATCCGAATGACATGAAATTGAGTCCAAAAACCAAAATTTCAGATCATATTATTTGTAACTCTTGTGGTAAGGGTATCTGGGTCCCATGCAATCCTGATGCTGAATTAAATCACGGTTTCACTTGTAGCAACTGTGGTGCACATGCAAATTTTGATTTTGGAAATGTTCTTGTCGACTAAAAATATTTGAGCAAATATATTGACTGTACTTCATTAAGAGATGCTTGATAAATAAGGTGGGAAGTGCTAGAAAGGAGAAAAAATGGAACAAGGAATGACAAATGAACAATTTCAGGTAGTACTAAAAATGATTATCCAGATATTAAAAGATGACAATGTAAAGCCTGAAACGATTAAAAAAATAGAAGACTTGATAAAATAATCAAATCTTCTCAAACCTCAAGGTGTGCGACTTGCCCGTGCACCTTATCCGATTTCAATATATCACATTGGATACAGAAAGGCAAGAAAAGAGGTGCTTTATCAAAAAAGGACATTGAAAAAAATAACGATCACACGCACACCAAAGAGAATAAGTATTGAAATTTAAACAGGAGAAGATAAATGGAAATAAAGGAAATAAGAGCGCTTACGGGACTTTCGCAAGCAAACTTTGGAAAGAAGTACAATATTCCAGTGAGAACTATTCAGGATTGGGAAGCAGAAAAAAGAAATCCACCAGCTTACGTTGTTGAGCTATTAGAATTTAGAGTCAGATATGATATCGAGCAAGAGCAAATATAGTATCAATATAAAACGGCTGAGTGCAGTGAAAATTGTTGCATTCAGCCGTTTGTTTTAGTTTATATTTTGTAAAGTTTAGTATGGTGTAATTTCTGAGATGAACATTAGTGTTCCTATTACAGATAGAAATACAAAACTAAGATTTAAACAAGAGTTAGCTATATTGCTTTCTACTGCAATTTATATACTTTTGTACCTAGCTCCTCGTTATAGTTTTTCATAACAACTAGTGCTACGGGAGAAGTAGTATCTGTAAGTTCATAAGCAAAAACACATTCTACAGTTGCTCCAGGCTTTACTTTTTGAATAGCATAATCCGCTGCCTTGGTATATTCGTCTAGTAAAGAGTAATCATACGACGGAATAAGTTGAGATACCGTTTTATCTTGATCCTGAAATAAAGAAACATAAGTCATCCACACAAACCTAGGCTCCTGTAATATGGATGAGTCATTAGTAAATTCAACGGTTATCAAAAGCGAATAATCGTTTATAAATTCATGGTCATCAGGAGTTATTATTCGTGAGCCGGTTAGTTTTATTGTACCTTCTGGCACTTTTATTATGTCATCTTTAAAATAATATTTTGAATTACTTTTTTAACTGTAGCAGTCTCTGTCTTATTATTCTCTTTTTCATTTGTATTATTTTTAGCATCACTGCAAGCGCCTAAAATAGCACAAATAAGAAAGCATATAATTACAGGAATAAATTTTCTTTTCATTTCAATTATCCTCTCTATTTATAACGTATTTTCTGATGGAAATTTATCCAATGAGAGAAATATTAATTATAAAGTTGCATTGGCTATAAGTATATCAAATTTACGAACATCACAATTCTTGCTTAGTTTAACTTTGATATGTCCAGCTTTAGTCCAAAGTTCAACTTCCGCACTTAAATCTAATAGTTTGCCTGCGTTTTCAGTAGACCACATCACAATCGAGGAGTATGGCAAAGAGTAAATCTCGATTTTTTTGCCAGTTAGTCCTTGCGCATCTTTAACGATGAGTCGTTTGTTAGTAAATACTGCAACGTCTCTCATTGTCTTATATGCTGCGACGGCGTTTTCTCCATCAACGAGCATGTTATTGATATCTCCTGGGATAGGGCATTCTGATATGAATGTCCATGTTAGCGCTTGTGTTAATTCTGTTGTCATTTATTTTTCCTTTCTTTAAAAATATAACTTAGAGCTTAGTTATACGCTCTATAACATCGCCAAATCCCCTTTTAAAAGCAAGGCTAATTATATTATATTTAAAATAGAGAATCAACAAATAAATTAAACTAGATTGAATTTTTGACATTAAAAAACTTTGCATGCCTATTCAGGCGTGCAAGGCGTTAGTGTTTTTTGATTTAGAAGCAGTTCTCTAAATCTCTGCGTCGGGTTCTTCTTTTGTTAGTAGTCCTGTGATTGCAAAAGCCGTCCATTGCAAATAAGTTAATCCAAACAATTATATCAGGTGGATTAGACCGATGACTCCGACTACAAAGACATCAGGAGTGCTCAAAACCCACCAAAGTGTAAGTCTTGCAACATGGATATCGCATCTTCCCGAAAGTCCGTATGCGAATCCAATGGGCCAAGTTAAGCAGATGGAAAAGAGTAGCAAAGTGGCTCTCGCGTCCTTTTTAATTTGCTTTTCCTTTTCCTCGTGTGAAAAAATTGTTTCATGAAATCTCCTGTCGTAAAAAAACACACAGCAAAAGTGCCGCATGGGTGGATAGAATTCCAACTTTTGTCAAACAAAACTAGCTATACTTCCCCTGAGTTCTGTTCCTTAGATACAGACTGATGACAGTGTTATTTTGCCATGATCTGTTTGCCTCAATGGTAAAGTTTATTTCGGAATCCCGTCCACCGAAAAGAATATCTTATCAGAATAGTGATTTGTAAAGAAAACTGAGGTAGAATAAGAGTGAGTTTTATACAAGAAAACCTAAGGAGTTTAGAAATATGTATATTAATGAATATAAGTTGGCATATAATATCGCATCAAAGGCTCACAAGGGACAAAAAGATAAAGGCGGAGAAGATTACTTTAAGCATCCACTCGCTGTGTCAAACAAGTTGTCTGGGGAAAAAGATAAAATCGTTGCGTTATTACATGATGTTATAGAGGATACGGATGTCACTGTGAACGATTTGAGAGAAGCAGGATTCTCAGATGAAGTTGTTTTAGCTGTGTCGGTAATTACAAAGAAGGCCGGGGAGGATTACGAGGAATATTTGAATAGAGTGAAACAAAATCCCATTGCCTTAAGAGTAAAGATAGCGGATATGGAGCATAATTCTGATATAAGTAGAATAAAAAATCCAACAGAAAAGGATTTGAAACGATTAGAAAAATATAGGATTAGGTTAAAGGAACTCAGAGAGACTTTAGAAACAGCTAGATAAAGGTGTAACATGGACAAAAAAGCAAAGAAAATATTATTTAACAGATATTGGGCCAGCGGATGGAAGCCACAAAATGAGATATACACATCGCCAGAGGACTTTGCTTATGCAAAGGAAAAGGGTCTTATGTTTGATCCTATTACAATATCACATAACGATTGCATCAAAAGAATCGTTAAGCTAGCAAATACGATTAGTATGGAGAAAGTCGTGAAAGCCTTTTTATGTAGCCTGTCTACAAGGAGGCTGGACTGGCGAAGTGCAGCAGCATCCTACTATCTTGCAAAGCTTTTTAAAGAACACAAGTATACACCTGTTGAGTCGGGACATTTTCTCGAAAATGGGAAAGTGACGCGTGTGAGTTATACTTGCAGGGTTTGTCGTGATGCCAAATACGGGGTCATAGGGCAAGAAAAATATACAAATGAAGACCTTAACATCATGAATTTCGAAAGGATAAAATGGGGCGGCGTTCGTCAAGGAAACTTAGTGTATATTCTTTTTGATCTAGAGCGATTTGCTGAAGAGGACATTCCGGAACCAACGGCAGAAGATGTCGAAATCTTAAAGGCCATACTCGATGCTGTATCAAGCTGTGAGGATAATGACCATCCGGGCGCGCTTAGAAATAAGCTTGCAGAAGTTTCTATTCTGAAGGCAAATAAAGACGAGAGAAGCGTCATAATAGAGATATTAGCATGTATAGGAATCCTTGCTCCTAAGTCATATGACAGGGGAGAGCCATCAAAGCACGACTGGACATATGCAACCTACTGGCGAGGTGAAGATGGATACGACAAGGAATTAGTAGAAAAATATTTTGGAAATTACCTAAAATAACAAAGTAAAACTCTGCCTTGCACAGGGTTTTTCCTTAGTTCACAAAATAGGGCTATAGGACAAAAGTGTGTGTAAAAACCGACATAACAGTTGATATTTCAATAGTTATGTCGGTTTAATCTTCCTTTGCTAAGTCTGATAGTTAGTTATCGTCCCAATTATAGTCCTCATCTGATTGCGTGTCTTCATCTTCATATGGATCATTATTTTGGTTTTCGTTTTGGTTGTATTCGCGAATATTTTCAATCTGGGTGCCGTTATAGTTTTCATATAATCTTGATATACTATAAGCGGAACTGAAGAAAAAAAGTACTCTAATAACAAGCGAAAAAATAACGATTGCAATAAAAATGTAAAGGATTGTAGTTATTGTCTTTATATTCTTATCAATACGACGCTGATGTTTTACGGTTTCAACGAGTAATGTGTGTGTATCGGTGTTTTCTAAGTAAGCATCACCGGAAGTAATGTTATCTGGTCTATTATATTTTTCAGGGTTTTGAGAGACTGATTTAATAATCTCTGCCATGTGTGCAGCATCTGCCTGCGTTTCAAAATAAAATTTGCGGGTTTCGCCATTTTGGGATAGAGTCAATTCTGTGTCATACCACTTTATATCTTTAAGCATAGCATAGCTAAGAGTTTCTGACCCAGAAGTACATGATAGATTGTCAAATTTCCATACATTTCCGAGCTCATCTTTTGCAAGTATATCTTTATTCGAATACATACTGAATACCTCCCTAAAATAAATAAGCTACCGAGCACCTTCGTAATTCTATCTATATTTCAAATAATACAATAATTTAATTATATGTCAATCGTTTATCACCACGCCATCTAAGCTATTTTGATTCCTTATAGAATTTTTCCCCGTCACAATGTTTTATGATGCAATAAATATGTTATAATTCCTATTCGGAGGGTAATCAATATGTGTAGAGGAGGCAGTATGATACAGAACGAGAAAAAAGACCATATTTTGATGCTGCTTCGCAAATTACAGACAGATCAAACTCTCAAAAAGGCTGAGTTTGTCGAGCTCATTAAGAATAGGGAGCTGATAGAGGACGAGCTTTTTCAGATATCAAAGGAAATACATGTAGAAAACTTCCACCGCAAGGTGTATGTGCGAGGGCTCATAGAGATCTCAAGCTATTGCGGAAACGATTGCTACTACTGTGGTATCCGAAGGTCGAATCGAAGCGCGAAGAGGTATAGACTTAGCGCAGACGAAATCTACGAACAGGTAAGATTCGGGACCAAGCTAGGTTTTAAGAGCTTTGTTTTACAGGGCGGTGAGGATCCTGGCTTTTCAGATAAGACCCTCATAGAGGTAATCAAAGAAATCAAGAGGATTAACCCACAGACTGCGATAACGCTTTCGGTTGGAGAGAAATCTTTTGAGACGCTCAAGGCGTATAAAGAAGCAGGGGCAGACAGATTCCTTCTTAGACATGAGACGAGGAATAAGGAGCACTACTACAAGCTACATCCAAGCGATATGGATCAGGATTTCAGATTGCATATGCTAGAGGACCTAAAGAAACTAGGGTTTCAGACGGGTTCTGGCATCATGGTTGGAAGTCCGCATCAGACGGAGGAAAACCTAGCAGAAGATCTTTTGTTTTTGCGAAAGCTAAATCCAGAAATGATAGGCATAGGGCCATTTGTCCCAGCTAGCGGAACGCCATTTGAGAACGAGGCGAGCGGATCAGCTGAGCTTACGGTCTTTATTTTGGCGATTTTGAGGATAATGTTTCCACATTCGAATCTTCCAGCGACTACTTCGCTTGCAACGCTATCAAAGACGGCTCGAGACAGAGCGATAGAGGTTGCAGCAAATGTGTATATGCCGAACCTTACACCGACATATAGACGAAGAGAATACAATTTATATAATGATAAAGCTTGTTTTGAGGTTGAGGCGGCAGAAAACCTGAAGCAGCTAGGTAAAATATTTGAAAGCATCGGCTCAGAGCTGGTGATGGACAGGGGTGACTATAGTGAATGAAATAAAGAATGAAAAAGCCATAAAATACGATGTAAAGAGCAGTAAGGCGGAGGAATTTATTAACGACGCTGAGATTCTGGCATCGATAGAATATGGAAGAGAAAATAAGGATAATATCGAGCTTCAGAGAGAGTTCTTGGAGAAAGCTAGGAACCTGAAGGGGCTTACACATAGAGAAGCATCTGTACTTCTACATAGTGAAAACGAAGAAATAATAGCTGAGATGAAGCAGATTGCCAGAGATATAAAAACTCGATTCTACGGAAATCGTATCGTGCTGTTTGCACCGCTTTACCTATCAAATTACTGCATAAATGGATGTGTATACTGTCCATATCATGCTAAGAATAAGAACATACCTAGACTTAAGCTGACACAGGATGAGATTCGTGCAGAGGTTATCGCACTTCAGGATATGGGACATAAGAGAATCGCGCTTGAGCTTGGCGAGGATCCGATAAACAATCCACTAGAGTACGTTATTGAAAGCATCAAAACCATCTACGATACAAAGCATAGAAATGGCTCAATTAGAAGAGTAAATGTAAACATCGCAGCAACTGATGTTGAAAGCTACCGCAAGCTAAAGGAAGTAGGAATCGGCACATATATCCTATTCCAGGAAACATATAACAAGGAAAACTACGAGCGTCAGCATCCGACAGGACCAAAGGCGAACTATGCTTACCATACAGAGGCTATGGATAGAGCCATGGACGGCGGTATAGATGATGTAGGACTTGGAGTTCTATACGGACTAGAGAGCTATCACTATGAGCTCGTAGGACTTTTGATGCACGCAGAGCACCTAGAGGCAAAGTATGGCGTTGGACCACACACGATTTCAATGCCAAGAATCTGCCCAGCGGATGATATTGATACAAGCGAGTTTTCAAATGCGCTTGATGATGAGATTTTCGAGAAGCTAATTGCGCTAATAAGAATTTCAGTTCCTTACACAGGAATGATTATATCGACAAGAGAAGGCGTCGAAATGAGACGTAAGGCTTTAGAGCTCGGTATCAGTCAGATTTCTGGAGGATCAAAGACTGCTGTCGGAGGATATATCAAAGATATCGAAGAAGAATCCGCACAATTTGATATTTCAGATACAAGACCGCTCGATGACGTTATAGACTGGCTACTTGAGCTAGGACATGTTCCAAGCTTCTGCACAGCCTGCTATAGAGAAGGAAGAACTGGAGACAGGTTCATGAGCCTTCTAAAGAGTGGACAGATAGTAAACTGCTGTCATCCTAACGCTTTGATAACCCTAAAGGAATACATCGAAGACTATGGTGACGAAGAGATAAAGGCAAAGGGAAATCAGGTCATCGAAGAATCAATGAAGA
>ERZ772960.1504-NODE-1504-length-18538-cov-4.812206_pt1 | contig 18538 bp, 12 predicted proteins | sample MGYA00580678_ERZ772960 | MGnify/ENA primary metagenome ERZ772960 (study PRJEB29015, sample SAMEA2737930) | human oral metagenome | biome: human oral; feature: human-associated habitat; material: dental | place: China | collected 2059 ... | reverse complement strand
TTTCACGCGCAAAACTTGCAATCGGAGCGCTTTCTATAGAGGTACGAAAAAATGTATCGCAAATAGTTCGAAATGCTTTCCAAAAACGAAAAATAGCAACAAATCGAAGCAAAGTGCAAAAATATAAATTAGTGCAATTATGCCCACAGCAATTTTAAAAGTTCTATTCGACAAAAATGCTGCAAAAATCAGCGAAATAGCAAAAAACAAAACCGAAGAAATTGTCGTAAATTCCAAAAAAACAACCTTAAATTTAGCAAAATTTAATGCGTAGTCTAGCAAGAATGACTTTAAAATTTACTAACGCAGGCATAAAAATTACTTTTTAAAGTTATAGCGGCACAAAATTTTATACGGTGATTTTAAATTTCACCGTATATAATTTTGCAATTAAAGCATGGGTTTGCCGTTACACCAAGCGTATGACAGCGAACCGAGCCAAGTTCTGCTAACGTCTGCGTTAGCCGACGCGTCTTTGAAAAATCCCCACGTAAAGCGCGAAAATAAAGCCGATCGCAACCGCGTAAGGAGCAAACTCGGTGATGCCTTTAGCCGAACTTGCGAGCAAGAAATTGTGCGCGATCGCAGCGCCCGCCGCCATGCCGATGACGAAGACGCCCGAGCTTAAATTTCCCGTGCCGGCCTGCACCAGATGCTTGCCCGGGCAGCCCTCGCTTAGGCTGAAGCAAAGACCCGCGAGCACCATGCCTAAGAAATTCCAAACGAAATCGTTGTGTGCGATAGGCTGGCCTTCAAAGCCGAGTTTGTATTGCCCAAACGCGATATTTACGATGCTTGCAAACGCAATGACGCTTAGCACGCCCCAAAACATCGAGAAATCGCCGCGGAAAATTCTACCGAACGCGCCGACGCTGCAAAATTTGCTTCTGTGCATCACCGCGCCCACGATAATGCCCGCAGCCAGCGAGATGCCTACCGCGGCGTGTTGCGCGCCGGGGCCTTTAGCGGAGATAAAAAGCGCGCCGCCCTCGCCCGTTTTGAGTCCGAAAACCAAGGCTGCAAGCAGCGCAGCGCCCAGTAGCACGGGCAAAATTCCGATCGCGCCGCTAAGCCTTGCCTCTTTACTCGCCTCATAGCCGCGCTTTTTAAGCAAAAACCCAATGAGTACGCCGCAGATCAGACCCGCTAATCCGGCTAGCGCGGTCAAATCGCCGCCGCCTAGGCGCAAAAACGCGCGCCACGGGCATCCCAAAAATACAAGGCAGCCGATCATCGCGAAAATCCCTAGGAAAAATTTTGCAAACGGCGAGCTGCCCGTAACCGGCGCGAACTCGCGCGTCCAAAGCACGCTTGCCAAAAAGCCGCCGAACACGAGCCCTATGATCTCCGGGCGGATGTATTGCACCGCGCTAGCTCGGTGAAAGCCCAGCGCGCCGGTGGTGTCGCGCAAAAAGCAAGCGACGCAAACGCCCATATTGCCCGGGTTTCCGAAATGCACCAGCGTCGCACCCAGCACGCCTAGCACGGCGCCTGCGATGATGTACCATTTAACGTTATTCATGAAAAAGTCCTGAAATAATCTAGATCGACCGATCTCTTAGGCGCGATTTTATCCTTTGTAAAATAAAAAGCAAATAAATTCCGATCTAAATTTACGAAAAGCGAAGGATTTAAATCATGCGGGCAACTGCCAAATTTAGACGCAAGTAAATCGCGGATGTTTAAATTTAGACTCTTTGCTGCGATAGAAGTGCCGAATTTATCTGCCTAAATACAGCGCAGGCAGGATGCGGAAACAGCGCAGGAGCGGCGCGACAAGGTGCGGGCAAGACGCAGTCAAAACGCAGAAGTAGCTCAGAAAGAGCGCATACTTGCCGCCAATAATAACTAATTTCAAATGTTTTTGAAATTAAATTTCAACCTTATTTAAGTATGTAGATATATAACAATGTATCTCAATTTTATTTTAAAGGTCGGGCATGAAAAAGCAAATTTTATTGGTGCCGCTTGCGATAGGCGCGATAGGCGGAGCGAATGCGGCCGAAAACAACGCCACGAAGTCGCAGGATCTGGGTCAAATCGTCGTGCAAGCGACGGTAAGCGCGGTCGATAACCTAAAATACGCGGGCTCGGCCGGAATTTTAACCCCCAAGGATATGAAAGCCAAAACCAACGTGATCGATTCGATTATGCAGATACCGGGCGTTGACGGCAGCATGGATATGGGGCGTCAGATCGGCAGGCAGTTTCAGATCCGCGGATTCGGATATCAAAGCGACGAGCGCGTCATCATCAAGCAAGACGGCGTGCGCAGAAGCGCAGGAATGTACTCAAATATGATTTCATCCTTCCGCACCGATAGCGACATCCTAAAGCGCGTCGAGGTCATAAAGGGCGCCTCGTCCGTGCTGCACGGCTCGGGCGCGATCGGCGGTATCGTAAATATGCAAACCAAAAGCGCGAGCGATTATCTAAGCGAGGGCAAAAGCGTAGGCTTGATGCTAGGACAGAGGCTCGAATCAAACAATATGCATAGCACGCGCGGCGCGGTCTACGGCAAGGGCGAGGAAATTCCGATCGACGTTTTACTCTACGGCAAGCGCGCAAGCTACGGCAACGTTAAGTTCGCAGACGGCGGCACGCACTACGCCCCGGACTACGACAAGAGCTTTAATAACGAGCATATCGATACCGGATTTTTTAAGATCGGCGCAAATTTAGACGATCACCGCATAAGCTTCAGCGCCTTTGATTACGACGAAAATTTACACACGATGTGGCAGACACTATGGCAAAACGACGCAGATCTCTTCGTACATGGAAATTTAAGCCAGAGAGATTATGTTTTTGATTGGAGCTTTACGCCGCAAAGCCCGCTAGTGGATATGTCTTTTAAGGCCTATAAAAGCAGAGCCGAGTATAAACGCGGCTATATCGACGGCGCAGATACCGGCAGCTACGCGAACAAAGACGATCGTAAGGGACTAGAGATCAAAAATATCTCGGAATTTGATACGGGCTTTTTAAATCATAGCTTCGCTTTCGGTGGCGATTACGAAAATAGGCAGGAGGATGCGATCTTTATCCGAAACGGCGTACTATCGGATTTTGCCTCATTTCCGAATGAATACAATAGCTACGGGCTTTTCGCGCAGGACTTGATCCGCTTGCACGATGATTTAGAGCTTACCTTAGGCGGTAGATACGATAGATTCGATCGCGACATCAAAGGCAGATCGGCTAAATTTAAAGATTCCAGATTTTCTCCGCGCGCGGCGATTGCCTATACGCTCTTTGATAAATTTACGCTTTTAGCGGGATACAGCGAGAGTTTCCGCGCGCCTACTCCGCACGAAACATCGCAAGCAGGGCCTATCAACCGAATGTATTATTACATCCCAAATCCCGATCTAAAGCCCGAGACCGTAAAAGAGTACGAGGTCGGATTTAGCTTTAAACAGGATGAAATTTTTACGGACGATCACTTCAATATGAAATTTATCTACTTTAACGGCAATATCAAAGATATGATTGACATTAAGCCGCTACCGCATCTTGGCGTGCCTCCGGGCGGATTTTCGCAACAATACGGGCAGTATCAAAATATCGATCAAGCCAAAAGGCATGGTTTTGAGCTAAGCTCAAACTACCAAACGTAGGACTTTGATTTCGGCGCGAGTTTCGAACGACTTAGAATTTACAATAAAAAGACGCACGAAAACATCAATAACCACGCCAAAAAACTAAGCGTGCACGCCTCCTACTCGCCTCTGCACGATCTAAATTTAGGCTTTGAGGTGAGCCACTATTTCAAACCTCACTCCAAACCCGCTTCATATTTTGCACGCGGGAGGGAGTATTTTTATGTAGATAAGTCCTTTACGATCGCTAATTTTAGAGGAAGCTACAAGATCAAAAACGGCATTATTCCGGCCCTTGACGGCGCGGACGTGAGCTTTGGCGTAAATAACATTTTCGATCGCCACTACATCAACGCAAACCGCACGCGCGAGACTGTGGTGGTGGGTGCTGGACGAAATTTCTACGTCGATTTGGAAGTAAGATTTTAGATTAAGCTTATACGGGCGAGGCGCGGGTTAAATTTTAAAACTTACCCGAGCTTTCGCCATTCTTTCTTTTCAAATTTAAACCCCATCGCGACCTTTTGGTGATGAGGCTTAAATCTAGCATAAATTTCTAGCGCTATAAAATTCCGCAATTTTTAAAATTTAACAAACTGCAAAATTTTATGGGTTGCAAAGCCCGCAAGTTGCGAAATTTCTCGTCTCATCAATCGATAGCGTTGGAGCTTTTTAACACCACTAGATGTTTTTTGCCCGCGAAGCTTAGCACTACGGCAGCATTATTTTCGTCGATTTCGCGCACCAGCTCTACTCGCACGTCGCTAGGTCTTGCGGTATCCGAGCTAAGCAGCTCATTTTCTAAAATGCTTCTAAATGCCGAAACCTTGGGCTCTTTTGCATCCGATCTTTCTTTTGCTCCCTCGCGAAATTCCATCGTGCCACTCTCGGCAGAGCCTACTTTAAGCGGCGAAATTTTATCCGCTGCTCTTATATTCTCGGCGCTCTCATAGTTTTCGTCCGCCTCCGTAGCTTCCGAACGCTCGGCACGCGCAACCTCATCGTAAAATTTATCGCGCATGCTCTCTTCGCTCATGTTCTCGCCCCTAAAAAAATCTGCGCTATCTACGTTTTTTGAGTCGTTAGAATTTTTGGAATTTAAAGCAGAGGCTTCATCTTTCTTCGCAAACTCCTGCGCGTCAGAATAATTTGGGTTCTTTGATCCGCTCTGATTTTTAAAAGAGGAGTCGTTTAAAATTTCATCTATGCCCGCTTCGTCCACGTCAGCGCTATCCATGCTAGCGTCGTCTTCAAAAACCCGCCATGTCTCGTCGATACTTTTTTGCGGCTTGTGTGATAAAAATTTTCGCACGCCGACGAAAGCCGCAGCCGCAAGCAGTAATGCTACTATTATCGGCATCACGGAAATCCCGTTGCTGCTGCTTTGCGCCGTCTCATTCGCCTCACTTTTGACGCTCATCTTACTTTGATCGAAAGCGGGATTTTTTACGCGCAAAATGAGCTTTAAATTGCCGTCTTGAGTAAGAGCATCGACCGATAGATCGGCTCCGGTGGGGAAATTGATCTCGATATCCTTGCCTTTGGGCGCAATCGTAAAGCTTTTTAAGACCTTTTGATTGGTGCGCATTTCGTTAAATTTCTCATCGCCGCCAAGCCCTTTTAAAATAAGACTCATCGACTGCCCATCGATGCGGCGCACAATATCGGGCTTGTATGCGGAGTCAAATGCCAAGGCGATGTCGACGCTGTCGTCGTGGTTGAAAAGATCGTATTGCATCAGATTGGCGCCGAGGCAAAAATTTGCGATTAAAATCAAAAATATCTTTTTCATGCTCTTTCCGTTAGTTAAAAAGTTCGGCGATCTTGCCTTGCAGCTCGCGCCCGCCGTAATTTGCGCATAAATTTACGATCGCAGTGCCGATGATAGCACCGTCTGCGTATTCTTTTGTGGTCTTCACGTCGCCGGCAGTGCGGATACCAAAGCCGATCGCTACGGGCAGATCGCTCATTTTTTTAAGATCTGCGACCATATTTTTTAGGCGCGAGATCGGAGTTTGCTTGCTTCCGGTCACGCCGATAGCGCCCACGCCGTAGATGAAGCCTCGCGCGCGGCTCAAAACTCGCGCGGCGCGGTGCTCGCTCGTAACGCTGATAAGCGGGATGAGCGCGATACCGAACTCCTCGCAAAGCGCGAAAATTTCCTCATTTTCCTCATACGGCAGATCGGGGATTATTAGTCCGCTGATGCCGTAGCGCGCCGCCTGCGCTACAAACTCGCGCGCGCCGTAGGCAAAGATCACGTTGTAATAGACCAAAAATACGAGCGGCTTGCGCGTTTGCACCTCTTTTAAAATTTCAAATACCTTCTCCGCGTTTACGCCGTTTTGCACCGCAGAAAAGCTCGCTTTAAAAATTTCGGGGCCGTCTGCGAGCGGATCGGAATAAGGAATGCCGATCTCAAGCAGGTCGATCGCGCTTTCGTCTAAATTTGACAAAAACTCCTTCGTGTGCGCGGGGCTCGGGTAGCCCGCTACGATGTAGCCGATGTTTGCCTTTTTGCCAGCAAAGGCCGCCTTGATCTTATCCATAAATCGTTCCTTTTTTGTAATTCATCACGGTATCCATATCCTTATCGCCCCTGCCGCTTACGTTTACGACGATCGTTTTTTTGCCCTTTAGCTGCGGACAGAGCTTTTGCAAATACGCTAACGCGTGCGCGCTTTCGATCGCGGGGATGATGCCTTCGAGCCTACAGAGCAACTTAAGCGCCGTGATGCACTCATCGTCGGTTACCGCTTCGTATTTTGCGCGACTTATCTCGTGCAGATGCGCGTGCTCCGGGCCCACTCCAGGATAATCAAGCCCCGCCGAGATGCTGTGAACAGGCTCGATCATGCCGAATTTATCCTGCAGTACGATCGTTTTCATACCGTGGATGATGCCCGCGCGCCCGTTGGTAATGGTCGCTGCGTGATAAGGGGTTTGTGCGCCCAAGCCGCCCGCTTCGACGCCGATGAGTTGCACGGCGGGATCATCCACGAACGCGCTAAAAATTCCTATCGCATTGCTTCCGCCTCCTACGCAGGCTAGGACATAATCGGCCTTGATCCCCTTGCTTGCAAGCTGCGATTTGGTCTCGGCGCCGATGACGCTTTGAAAATCTCTAACCATCTTAGGATACGGATGCGGCCCGACCGCCGAGCCGATGACGTAAAATACGCTCTCGATCTCGTTCACCCACGCCTGAATCGCCGCGGTGGTCGCCTCTTTGAGCGTTTTTAAACCGGTGCCGATTTTGATTAAATTTGCGCCCAAAAGCTGCATCCTAAAGGCGTTGAGCTGCTGGCGCGCGGCGTCGGTCTCGCCCATATACACGTCGCACTCTAGCCCAAATAGCGCCGCTGCCGTCGCCGTCGCCACGCCGTGCTGACCCGCGCCGGTTTCTGCGATAATCTTTTTTTTGCCCATTTTTTTGGCGAGCAGCGCCTGCGCTAGGGCGTTATTGATCTTATGAGCGCCCGTATGATTAAGATCCTCGCGCTTTAGATAAATTTCATGCCCGTAGTGCTCGCTAAGGCGCGCGGCGTGATATAGCGGCGTCGGACGCCCCGCGTATTCGCGCAGCAAGTAACCCAGCTCATCTTTAAACTCCTTCGTCTGCGCTATGGTGTTGTACGCATCTTCTAGCTCCTCAAGCGCAAACATCGCCGTTTCGGGCACGAACTGCCCGCCGAAACTCCCGAAATACGCCTTTTTATTCATCCTATCTCCTCGCATTAAATCGTAGGATTATATAAAATTTCGCGTTAAATTTCGCTTTTTTGACGGCACCTTTTGCGACGCTATTTTAAAATTTATTGGATATGCAGCCGCAAAAACGCGCGGCGCAAGATGGTAAATTTTAAAATTTACAATTCAAGGTTTCACGGACTACAAGCAAATTTTATAACGTGACCCTATATGGAATATGAGGGCTTAAATTTGAAAGCAAAATATCTCAAAAAGAGCAATGGTGTCCCCGACAGGATTCGAACCTGTGGCCTCAAAATTAGGAATTTTGCGCTCTATCCTGCTGAGCTACGAGGACAAAATCGGCAATTTAATCGCCGATAATATTCATAACATCGTCTAGTTTTTTGTGAAGATCTTTGTCGTTGATGGGCTTTGTCATAAAGTCATAAGCACCCTTATTTAAAGCCTCTCGTTTAGCGGTCTCGTCCGTCGTAAGGACAATGACGGGGATATGAGCTATACTTTCTCTAGCGTGAAGATTATCTAAAAATTCCAGCCCATTCATCACAGGCATTACGATATCTAATAAAATCAAATCAACGGGCTGAACTTCGAGTACGGCAAGGGCGTCCAAGCCGTTTTTGGCTTGGAGTATGGTTTGGAATTTGCCGTATTTTTTTAGCATAACTTCAAGTAGCTTTAAATTTATAGCGTCGTCATCAACCGTTAAAACTTTCAAATCTCTCATTTAAGACCTCATCCTTATATATATTTTTGTGCGAGTTTCTCAAGACCCGACTTGGTGATATTGTAACTAGCGACTTCACTAAATAGTGGATTTTCATCGTTGTCGTTAGAAAACAACACTAGCTTGGTCGCAGGCGCTTTTCGGCGTAAGCTCTCTAACGCCGCTAAGTCTAGCCCTGCTAGCTTTTTATCAATCAAAACAAGCTTATAGCTGCCCGTAGCCGCCATAGAAATAAGCTGGTCGAAATTGCCCGCAATTTCTACGTCTTTATACTGGTGTTTTAATATGCTGGCAAAAATTTTACTTTCCATAATGTTTGCCTTGCATATAAGTATATCTTTTGTCGGCACGCGTGCACCCTTGGCTTTCACTACGTCATCGGAAACTATACTTTTTTTAGGAACTAGCTTCATTATCGTCTTTGGCACTTTGACAGTTTTAATGACCGTCTTAGGTACCTGGCGTTTGACAAGCTTTTTAACCAGCTTCTTTGTAGTTCCACCGGCTGGCGCTGCATCAGATCGTTTATCACCGATAAAATTATCTAGCATTTGGGCTAAGATATCCTTTTTGATCGGCTTGGTGCAGTATTCGTCAAGCCCTGCTGCCATAAATTTCTCTCTATCGCCCTTTAGCGCATTGGCAGTAACAGCCACGATCGGGATGTGGCGGAGATTATTCTCGTGTTCGTATTGCTTGATCTGCTTTGTAGATTCGATACCGTCCATAACAGGCATCGAAATATCCATAAATATGAGATCATAGTCGTTATTGGCTTTTCTGGCTTCCAGCGCCAAAAGTCCGTTTTCGACTATCGTCAAATTCATATTAAAGCTATTTAACGTATGCTTCATAAGCTTTTGATTGATCTCATTATCCTCCGCAATAAGGATTTTGGCGTTATATTTTCTATTGACCAAAGGTACATTTTCATCGGCAGGATTTCGCTCTACCGGCACTTCAACCTCTTCTTCGACTTCGACATCCTCTTCGACCATAATGGTTTCTTCCTGCTGCTCGTCTTCGTATACGGTGACGGGCACCTCGACCATCTCCTCTTCCTCAGGCTGCGGGATAACTACCGGTTCGACTTTTACGCTAACAGGCTCGATCTCGGGCTCTTCGACATGGCCGTTTTGAGTAGCAAGCTCCACTTTCGGAATATCTACAGGCTCCGGCTCAATACTCGGCTCTTCGGCAGGAATATTTTGAGCCGCTGGTTCTACTACTGGCGTTACCGGTTCAGACTCGATATTTGAAGGTCCCTGTTTAACCTCTTCAAGTTTTGGCTCGATAGGTTTTAGTTCAGGCTCAATTGCTACCGGCTCTGGCTCAACAGCGATAGGTTCTGGTTCAATTATCTTTTTAGTTGGAATTTCAGGTTCTGAAAGTTTAACACTTGAAATTTCATCTTCATGAGCAGAAACACTTGAAGTATCAGGCTTCGAAGCTTTAGCGATAGGAATTTCAGGCTCGGTTTTAACGGCTACAGGAATTTCTTCTTCTACGCTTGGAATTTCAACCTTTTTGGCAGGCTCTTGCACCTTGGCGCTCGGTTTGATATCCGAAAGATCGATATCTATATCAGGAATTTCAATCTCAGCCTTAGGCGTCTCAACCTTAGCCTTTGGAATTTCTACTTTCGCAGGCTCAGCCTTTACTTCTTCTTCCTCTTTTTTAATCTTAGGAAGCTCTATTTCGATATCAGAAAGATCAATGCTAGGAGTTTCGGCTTTAGGAGCCTGGGTCTGCGTCGCATGTGTTTTGAGCCCCACAAAATCATCAGGAATTTCCAAAGATATAGGCTCATCGATATCGGTCTGGGCATCCTTTGTGCTTGAAGGCTCTACCTTTGGCTTTTCTGTGTGCGGGATTACTATTTCAGGAATATCAATATCTATCTTTGGCGATTCAGGCTCTATCTTTTCAATCTTAATATCACTCATAGGCTCGATATCTATAGGCTTAATGACCGGCTCTTCTGCTTTAGGAGCTTCTTTTTTGAGTTCTTGAGCAATACTAGGCTTACTAACAGCCTCCTCTTTATGCGCAGAATGAGCCTCGGCATCGTGTGTACGCCTTCTGCTTTGCAAGATAGCGCGTAGCTCGTCTGCCGACGAAGTAGTAGCATGTCGTAATTCATCGAGCTTGTTGATGATAGGTCTTTCTTTTACTACCGGCTCTTCCATAATCATTTCATCAGCGACGATAGGCTTTTCTACCTCGGTATCCAGCTTAATCTCATGCGTCTGTGGAGCAAAATCCGATCTGCTTAGAGCAATTCCGGATTTTGAAATTTTATCTAGCGTCTTAACGAATTTAGTTAAGTTAAAAGGCTCTGTGAGGGTAAAAATTTTAGAATTTGAAATACTAATACTTTGAAGCTCTTTTGGCTTAAGAGTTAAGATCGTAGGCATACTCAATATATCGCTAACCTCGCCGTAATTCTTAAATCTAGTGATAAGAGCGTCATATTTGTTATTATTTTGCGCTGAGCGGAACTGCGCGTTCGTATTAAATATCGAAATTTTACCGCCTAGCTTGCTGATATAGTTTTTAACGATATCATTATACATCGTATCGGCGCTATCAGCTAAAAGCGCGAAATTTAATCCTTTGATGCTTTCAAATACTGCGTCCGCATCAGTCTTTTGAGTCTCTTTAAAAGCAAGGGTGAAGTAAAATCTAGTACCCTTTCCTACGGTAGATTTGACCTGAAGCTTACCGCCCATCATCGCTACGTATTTCGACGAAATCGTAAGTCCAAGACCTGTTCCGCCGTATTTGCGTGTGATCGTAGAGTCGGCCTGAGAGAAGGCGTTAAATACATTTGCGAGCTTATCTTCAGAAATTCCAATGCCGGTATCTTCTACGCTAAACGTTACGATCGCCTCTCCTGGAGCTTTGCTAGGCTCCCTTAAAATTTCAACTACGATAGTGCCATGCTCAGGCGTAAATTTAACAGCATTTGACATGAGGTTGATAAGAACCTCTTTGATCTTCGTAATATCGCCGTATAGATGGTGCACTAGTGTAGGATCGATGTAGAGCAAGATGTCGATATTCTTTTCGGCAGCCTTGGCAACGTAAATTTCAACCGCGCTTTCGAAATCTTGAATAGGATTAAATAAGATATCCTCAAGCTCGACCTTATTGCTCTCGATCTTAGAGACATCCAAAATGTTATTAATGATCGTTAGAAGGTTTTCGGACGATTTTTCGATGGTATCAACGTAATCGCGCTTCTCTTCATCCAGATCGGTATTTTTAAGAAGCTCCGTAAAGCCGATGATGCCGTTAAGCGGCGTTCTGATCTCGTGCGACATATTGGCCAAAAAGATCGATTTTGCCTTGTTGGCATCCTCCGCAGCGCCCTTTTGATACGCAATCAGATCGAGCGCGTCCTCGATAAGCGAATACGCCTTGTTAACACCCTCACTAGTCCTAACGTCGATATGCTCGTGCTGATTCGTCAAATCGCCGATTCGGCTAAGCACGTTGCCGAGGTCGGTAACGTTCTGTCTTAAACGTCTTGTAATACCCAAGGCAAAAACGACCAAAATAGCCGCTAAAACCCATATACCAAGAGCGATAAATAGGTTTCTTAGCCTTTGCGCTAGGTAAGTATCGGCATGCGTCGCAAGCTCAGCATTGATCTTTTCAGAAATTTCGCTTAGCTTTTTATATTTAAGTGTAGTAGAGGCAAACCACTCTTGAAAAGGTACGCTATAATGTCCCTCGTCCGCTTCTTGCTGCAATGTGGCTGAAATTTTAGCAGTCTCTCTTAATGCGTTTTGAAATTCCTCTCCGTCTAGAATTTTTAAAATCGCGGCTCTAGCATCAGATTCCGGCAAGAAGTAGTAATTAGGGAGCGAACTAGATAGGTTGAAGCTAGCCCAAGTCCTTAGCTGCGCCTGATTCATCGCCTTGCTGCCGATGATGTATTCGATAATATAGTCGCGCTCCGATGCAGTGGCATCCATCGCCTCATAAGTATTAAGCAATGAAACCGTCCAAACGGTGATATTTGAGCTTACAAGACCCTCTCTTAGCACTCGTTGGATTGTTTTTACATCATCATCGAATTTTTGAAAATATGAGCTGAAAAGCTCACCGAAGCTTTTGCTTTGAGCATCGACATCCCTTCTTACCTGCGGAAGTTTGTCTAATAAACCGTCTATATCGGTCTCGGCAGCCAAAAGCTCGTCATTACCGGTGCCGTAAGCGAAAATATCAAAAATAGTCTTTTTTACGACATTTTCACTGGTATTTTTGCTTTCTTTATACTTTGCAAGCGCATCGTCGGTTTTTTTGCGTTGACCCGATAGAAGGGTTCCCATACCGGGGTTTCCCTCGCTACCCAAAAACGCCGAAGTGATACCGCGCTCTTTATCTACCTGCTCTACCAACGCCGCGAGATTGCTATTTTTAGCAATCTGCTGCTGCAAAATTCCCACTCTGGCGTAATCCTGCAAAGAGATAAACAAGAAATATGATGCAAACGCGAAAATCAAAAGTAACGGGATACCGCTAACAAGTCTCAAAGCACTTGTAGTATTTAAATTCATACAAAATCCTTCAAAGCGCAGCTTACGCGACGTTAAATTTTATTCAACCGGAGAAACGAAGTCGCTTCCGTCACGCTAGGCGGAGACGATTTAGCCGTCCTGCAAAGTTAATGGGTGATTTTACTAAACAAATCTTTAAATATAGCTTTTTGCGTTAGGTTTTCGTTAATGATTGTTTAAAATTTTTTCGGCGGTTTGGATATTCGTAAGCGATCTGATCTCCTCGAAGCTCGCCGCATAAATGCTCTCAAAATCGCCGTAAAAGTCCAAAAGCTTCTTCAGGCTTCCCTTGCTAACGCCCAAGCTTAGCAGCTTTGAGCTTTGCAGATCGAGCTTGCGTTTGCTCTTTTGGTGAAACGAGATCGCAAAGCGGTGCGCCTCATCGCGCAGGCGCTGAAAAAACTGCAATTTTTTATCATCCGTTGCTAGCGAAAAAATCCCGCCCTTCGTGCAAATTTTATCTTTCGCAGCTCCCTTTGCGCGGTGGGCTTTGGCGTCGATCTTTTCTTTAGAGATAGCGATTATATCGACGTTTGCTCCGACGCTGCAGATTATTTCCTCTGCCAAGTTTAGCAGAGCCGTTCCGCCGTCGATGAGCCACAGATCGGGCGCGGCGAGCTCGTCAAATTTAAGCGCGCGGCTAGTTAGATACTCGCGCATCTGATCGTAGTCGTTATTTGAGCTAAGGTGCTTGTGGCGGTAGTTTTGCTTGTTAAACTCGCCGTCTTGAAAGCTTATCATAGCCCCCACGGCTGCGGCGCCGAACATGTGCGAATTGTCGAAAACTTCGATATTTACAGGCAAATTCGTAAGATCAAAATAATCCTTCAGCTCCTGCAAAAATGCGTAATCGTGCGTTTTTAGATGCTTTTTGATATTGATCTCGCAGTTTTGGTATGCGATCTCGCAAATTTTACGCTTCTCGCCGATTTTCGGCGCGTAAATTTTAAAGGCTCTTTCGTGCCGCTTGGATAAAATTTCGCATACCAGATCCGCATCGTCAAACTCGTCGTAAACGTAAATTTTAGCGCACGCCACGGGAGCCGCGGCCGGGAAGGCGCTTAAGATCATCTGCTTGTAGGCGTTTGCGATATCATCGGCGCTTGGGGCTTTGCAGTTGATTATATGCGAGCTTGAGGCTGAAATTTTACCCTCGCGTATGCTAAAATGCACAGCGCAGACGAGCCCGTCGCGTGCGGCAATCGCAAAGACCTCGAAATCATCGAGCTTTGCCAGATCGACCTCAACCTTTACGTTCATCTGCTTTAAAATTTCGATCGTATCGCGGATCTGCGCGGCTTCCTCGAAATTTTCGCTCTGCGCGAGCCGTGCCATCCGATCCTGAAGCTGCGGCACCATCTTTTGCGGATTTTTCAGAGCCGCAAGCGCGCTTTGTACGATACGAGCGTAATCCTGCTTTGAAATTTTATCCTCGCACGGAGCGGCGCAGCGCCCGATCTGGTGGAACAAACAGGCCTTTTTGCCCTTGACGCAATTTTTCTTCTGCACGAGCGGAAACTGCATGTAAAGCGTCTGTAAAATTTCCTTCGCGCCGTGAAAATAGGGGCCGAAGTATCTGATGTTTCTGCCCTTTATGATCTTTCGCGTAATCTCAAAGCGCGGGAAATCGTCGTCTAAATTTACATATATATAAGGATAGGTTTTATCGTCGCGCAGCAGGATGTTGTATTTGGGCTTAAGCTGCTTGATGAAGGAATTTTCTAGTATCAGCGCGTCGCTCTCGCTGGGCGTTACGATGTATTCTAAATGCACAGCCTCGCTTATCATCTTGGCGATGCGCGCGCTTAGGCGGGGGCTCGGAGCGAGAGCGGGCGTGAAAGAAAAGTAGCTTTTGACGCGATTTTTTAAAATTTTTGCCTTGCCGACGTATAGCAGCTTGCCCGCGGCGTCGAAGTATTGATACACGCCCGGTGCGGCAGGCAGGCTCTTAATCTCCTCTATTAGCAAGGATCAGCCCTCTTATCTCTTCAAAGGCGCGGTAAATTTGCGGATCTTGAATTTTGTTTGTAAACTCCCCCTTTGCGCGCTCTAAAGATAAAGCTTTGCCGTCCCAGCGCAAATGAACTTTATAAATTTGCGCCCTTCTTCTGCTCATTACTCTATCTGCGACGAAAAATTTTACCTCGCGCACGCCGCAAAGCTCCGCCGTCTCTCTAGCGGCTACGAAGCGCTTTAATACGTCTTTTATTAAATTTATATTACTATCGCGTTTTAGTTCGCAAAGCCCAGCCGGGTGTTTCGCGGCTATCATCAAAATGCCATCTTTGACGTAGATGAAAGCGATCAGCCTTTGCCAACTAAGCGGCAAAATCGCTAAAAACTCGCCTCTTTCTCGCATCTTGGCATATAAAGGATCTTTTCTGATATGAGCGATTATTTCTCTTGCATTTTCCATAGACGGATTTTAGCATTTTTTATCTTAGTTTTGCTTAGCGGCTGCGGATACAAAGCACCGCCTTTTTACTCGGACGCGGATGAGCAAACCGCGAACACAGAGGCATCCGCCGCGGATGGCAACAAAACAAACGACACGAAAGGCGGCGTTAGAATTTTACGCGATAAATAGCCTACTTTTAGCTTTGCTTTGTTATACTTTTAAAAATTTTTACAAAGGAATTTCATGCAAACGGCAGACATTTTAGTGCTGGACTTCGGCTCCCAATACACCCAGCTGATCGCTAGGCGCTTGCGCGAACAAGGCGTTTACACCGAGCTGATCGCATACGACGCGCCGATCGATAAGATAAAAGCAAAAAACCCCAAAGGCCTTATTTTAAGCGGCGGACCCGCTAGCGTTTACGCAAAGGATGCGTATTTTTGCGACGATAGAATTTTTGAGCTTGGAATTCCAATTTTAGGTATCTGCTACGGCATGCAGCTCATCGCGCATAAATTTGGCGCCAGCGTCGTGCCTGCGGGTAAAAAAGAGTATGGCAAGGCTTCTTTAAAGCTGCTTCGCGCCAGCAGGCTATTTGGCGGCGTGGAGGATAACTCGATCGTTTGGATGAGCCACTCGGACAAGGTCGAGAGCCTGCCGGAGGGCTTTGAGGTGATGGCAAGCTCGGATGAAAGTGAGTGGTGCGTATTTGGTGACGAGACCCGTAAAATTTACGCGCTGCAATTTCACCCGGAGGTCTGCCACAGCGAGTTCGGCGATAGAATTTTAAAAAATTTTGCCAAAGAGATCTGCGGAATAACCAGCACTTGGAATATGGGCAGCTTCGCCAAAGAGCAGATGATCAAAATAAAAGAGCGCGTAGGTAGCGCCAAGGTGCTTTGCGCGGTAAGCGGCGGCGTGGATAGCTCAGTTGTAGCGGCGCTTTTGGCGCACGCGGTGCCGCAGAGCCTGATAGCGGTTTTCGTCGACAACGGACTACTTCGCACGGGCGAGCGCAAGGCGGTAGAGGAGATGTTTAGGCTCAAACTCGGCGTGAGCTTAGACGTGATCGATGCTAGCGAGCTGTTTTTAAGCAGGCTAAAAGGGGTCGTAGATCCGGAGCAAAAACGCAAAATCATCGGCGCGACCTTCATTGAGGTTTTCAGCAAAGAAGCGGCAAAATACAAAAACGTAAAATTTCTAGCCCAAGGCACGCTCTATACCGACATCATCGAAAGCTCGGTCGCAGGCTCAAGCAAAACGATCAAAAGCCATCACAACGTAGGCGGCCTGCCTAAAGATATGAAATTTGAACTGATCGAGCCTCTGCGCGAAATTTTTAAAGACGAAGTGCGCCAGCTGGGACTCGAGCTAGGTCTTTCGCGCGAAGTCGTTTTCCGCCATCCATTCCCTGGCCCGGGTCTTGCGATCCGCATAATGGGCGAGGTAAATACGCCGAGCCTCGAGCTGCTGCGCAAAGCCGACGTGATCCTACGCGACGAGCTAAAATCAAGCGGCTGGTACAACAAAACGTGGCAGGCGTTTTGCGTACTACTAAACGTGCACTCCGTGGGCGTCATGGGCGATAACCGCACCTACGAAAACGCCGTGTGCATACGCGTAGTGGACGCTAGCGACGGTATGACAGCTAGCTTCTCGCGCTTGCCGTACGATCTGCTAGAAAACGTCTCTCGCCGCATCATAAACGAAGTGGACGGCATCAACCGCGTAGTTTACGACATTTCAAGCAAACCGCCCGCAACAATAGAGTGGGAGTAAGATGAAACAAATCTGCGTCATCCTGGCACACCCTTACGAAAAAAGCCTAAACGCAGCAATCGCGAATGCAGCGGTAGAAAAGCTGCAAAATAGCGGCTACGAAGTTAAATTTCACGATCTATATAAGGAGAAATTTAACCCAATCCTTAGCGGCACCGAGCTCGTGAGCGACGAAAGCGACGACGAGCTGTTAAAAGCGCATCAAAAAGATATCGCAAACGCCCACGGCATCGTGATTGTCCATCCGAACTGGTGGGGCGAGCCGCCCGCCATCCTCAAGGGCTGGATTGACCGTGTGCTAAGGCAGAGAGTAGCCTACGATTTTGCGCCGGGCGATAACGGCGGCGGGCTTCCGATAGGGCTTTTAAAGGCTAAAGCCGCCGTAGTTTTCAACACCTCCAACACCCCCGAGGCCAGAGAAAACGAGATATTCGGCGATCCGCTGGAAAGAATTTGGAAAAGCTGCATTTTTGATTTTTGCGGCGTGAAAACCTTTGAGCGGCTGATGTTTAGAGTGGTCGCGGATAGCGACGAGGTCGAGCGAAAGGTCTTGGTTAGAGCAGGTAGCGCAGACGCTGGATAGGTACTTTCCGAAGCAGATTAATTTGCTTTAAATTTAAAAATGCGCTGCTCGCAAAATCCGAACGGTATAGAATTTGACTGCCTATTTAAACAGATGCGCGCCGAATTCGCTCGCACATTTGGCGCAAAATCTATGAAATTTAGGAGGTAATCATGCTTAGATTAATCGCTGCGATGGCGATTTTAGCGGCTCTCATATACTTCGTCATGGGAGGCGGCGGCAAAAAGACGATCAAGGATTACAAAAATTTAAGCCGCGAGGAGCTGGAGACTTTATGCCTCGAAAAGAACGATAAAATCGCCTGCCAGCGTATCGCCGTGGACTATATCAAAGAAAATAAACCGAAAAAATGATCTAAATTTGCGAGGCTAATTTTGTGGTTTCGCTCAAACAGCGCGCGGTTAAATTTCTTTCTAGCCCGGTCCAAACGCTGCGCGGATAAATTTGCCTGCAAAGCACGGCTGAAATGCCAATTAAATCGGTACCGAGCGCCGCGCAAATAGCGTAAATTTAAAAGCAATAATTCAAGTATTAGCATGCGCGCTGAAAAACCGCTAGCCAAAATTAAAAGCGATAAATCGCGCTGTGTTCTTTGCGCACAAACAAAAGGAGCGACGGATGAAAATTTTATGGCAAAGCAGGCTTCAAAACAGACTTCGCGATATCAGCAAAACGTCCTAATAAAGGGTGATCACGCATTTTACATAGGCGATAACGACGAGCAAAAACAGATGAAGCTTAGAAAATTCTCGCTCGCAAGCGGCGAGCAGCTTGCCGGCGCACCTTTCCGCGATTTTACCCGTGCCGCGACCTTTGACGATGACGGCCACACGCTCGTAGTTTTGGGCTTTATAGACACGATTTATAAATTTAACGCCGCGGATCTCGCGCTCATCACAAAGCACAAAAAGGGCGTGCTAAAATACGGCAATTTTATCGCGCTAAGTAGCAAGGGTGGCGATAAAAAGGCTATTACGGCGACTGACGATACGCTTTTCATTTACGATTTTGAGATGCAGACGGGCACGCGAAAGCGATTAAAGGGCTGTGCGGCGATTTTTAAGCAAGATGAGCTAAATTTCTTGATTTTTACGCGCTCGGGTCAAATTTACCGCCTAAATTTGAGCGGTTGCGAGCTTAAAATCATCGCTAAAGCTTGCCCTATGA
>ERZ772960.1503-NODE-1503-length-18539-cov-5.834992_pt1 | contig 18539 bp, 15 predicted proteins | sample MGYA00580678_ERZ772960 | MGnify/ENA primary metagenome ERZ772960 (study PRJEB29015, sample SAMEA2737930) | human oral metagenome | biome: human oral; feature: human-associated habitat; material: dental | place: China | collected 2059 ... | reverse complement strand
GAGGGGAGTAAAATGCAAATAGACCTTGCGAACACTTTAGTTCACAAGGTCTATTTTGTTTATCATGTACTGTTCATCATCGCCCGCAAGCTCGGGCTCCCCTCCTTTGGAGGGGCCGGGGGAGGTTTTCCTTTAGAGGCCTCTCAGTGTCCTCCTATTTCATTCTGAATATCTTCTTGAAGAACTTCTTGATGCCGCTTTCCTGCTTGGCCGGTTGTGTCGTGAGGGGTTTGGACGGCCGGTTCTGTGCCCGCTTCTCGCCCTGCGGGTGGTTGCGTTTCTTGTAGTTGCCTTCCACGTTTCCGCGCCGCTTGTTGCGAGTCGGAGATGCCGTGCGTGGCTCGTTGTTCTTCTCGCCCGGCCGGTTGCTGCCGCGCTTCTCGTTGCGTGGCTTGTTGTTATTGTTGCGGCGGTTGCCGGTGCGTTGCTCCTTAGTCGCTTCTTCGCCGCGAGACGGGGCCTCGGCATTGTTGCGTTGGCGGCGGTTCTGCTGTTTCTTGTCCTTGTGGGCGGTGTGGTCACGGTCGTTGCGGCGGCGAGCCTTGGCCGAAGTGCCACGCTTGGGCTTTCCTGCCGACTTGTATTCGGGCGCTTCGCCCAGTCCTGCAGGCAGCGGGGTCTTCTCTACTTCCTTGCCGAGGAACTTCTCTATCTGCTGGAAGTAGTAGATGTCTTCTTCCGAGACGAAGGTGATGGCTGCGCCGGTGCGGGCTGCGCGGGCCGTACGTCCGATGCGGTGCACGTAGTCTTCGGCATCGTGGGGCACATCGTAGTTGATGACCATGGCAATGTCGTCGATGTCGATGCCGCGGGCCACGATGTCGGTGGCCACGAGCACGTCGAGTTGGCCGCTCTTGAACTTGAACATCACGTCGTCGCGCATGGCTTGGTCGAGGTCGGAGTGCATCTCTCCGCAGTTGATGTGCTTGCGTTGCAGGGCTCCGGCCACTTGTTTCACCTTCATCTTGCTGCCGCAGAAGATGATGACGCGCTTGAGGTCGCCGTTCTTGAAGATGTCTTTAATGATACCCATCTTCTGGGTCTCGTGGCAGACGTAGGCACTTTGCCGTATCTTCTCGGCCGGTTTGCTCACGGCCAACTTAATGACTTTCGGGTTCTTGAGCAGCGTCTTTGCCAGTTCTTCAATCTTGTCGGGCATCGTGGCCGAGAACATGATGGTCTGACAAGTCTTTGGCAGTTCCTTGGCTATCTTGAGAATGTCGTCCGAGAAGCCCATGTCGAGCATGCGGTCGGCCTCGTCTAAGATGAAGAACGAGACCTTGCTGAGGTCTACGTTGCCCAGACTGATGTGCGAGATGAGGCGTCCCGGCGTGGCAATCACCACGTCGGCACCGAGCTGCAGGCTTTTGAGTTCTTGGTCATAGCGGTTGCCGTCGTTGCCGCCATACACGGCAACGCTGCTCACTCCGTTGAGGTAATAGCCGAAGCCTTGCATGGCTTGGTCGATTTGTTGGGCCAGTTCGCGGGTCGGACTCATGATGAGGCAGTTGATGGCCTTGTCGGGGAAGCCTCCGTCGTCGAGCTTGCTCAATACGGGCAGCAGGTAGGCGGCGGTCTTTCCCGTTCCGGTCTGTGCCACGCCGAGCACGTCGTTGCCTTTCAGGATTTCGGGGATACAGTTTTCTTGTACAGGAGTACACTTGTCGAAGTGCATGTCGTAGAGTGCGTCGAGCACGTTGTTGTTCAGTTCTAATTCGTCAAAATACATAATGATAGTTAGTTTGGTGCCTGTCGGTAGCAGAAGTATGCCACGACGGCGAAGATGAGGTTTGGAATCCATGCCGCGATGATGGGTGGAAGGTTGGCATTGATGGCAAACGTTGATGAAACGGTCTGTAGCATGATGTAGATGAAGCTTAGGGCCAGACCGATGCCCAGATACATGCCCATTCCGCCTTTTCGCTTCTTGGCGGAGAGGGAAAGCCCGATGATAGTCAGGATAAACGAGGCGAAGCTGGCCGATATCCGCTTGTGGTATTCCACCTGATACTGCACCACATTGCTTGAACCGCGGTCAATCTGCTTTGAGATATAGTCGCTGAGTTCAGGATTCGTGAACGTCTCTTGCTGGCCTCTGGAGTAGACAAGGTCGGTAGGTTCCATCATGATCAGTGTGTCCTTCTTAGCTCCGCTTTCGATTTGTTCACGATAACCGTTGAACTTTCTGATCTTATAACTCGTCGTTGTCCAATGATACTTCGAGTCGCTCACCGTGTCGTATTGTATCTCCATGGCCGTCATGTGGCTGACGAGCTTCTTCTCTTGGAACTTATCCAACGAGAAACCATAACCTTTCTTGGCATTATTGTCATAGTGCTGGATATAGGCGATGGTTCCTTTGCCTACTTGTAGCATGACATTGTCGGCCGCAGTGCTCTTCTTCTTGTTTTTATACAGCGATTCAAAGTTCTGACGTATGACATTACCGTGGGGAATGACATAGCCGCTGAGATAGAACGACGTTGCGGATATCAGAATACATGAGATCATATAGGGGCGCATCAACCGCTTGAAAGAGACTCCGGCGGCCAACATGGAGATGATTTCACTGTTTCCGGCAAGCTTTGAAGTAAAGAAAATGACGGCGATGAAGACGAAGAGCGGACTGAAAAGGTTGGCAAAATAGGGAATGAAGTTCAAGTAATAGTCAAACACGATGGCTTTCAATGGTGCGTGATATTCGCTGAATTTCGCCAAGTTCTCATTGACATCGATAACGATTGAAATGCTGATGATCAGTGCAATGGAATAGATATAGGTGCCGATGAACTTCTTGATGATATACCAATCCAGCCGTTTGATGTAGCGGAAAGGATTGACAATCCGAAGCCAACTCATTCGCTCTGCCGTCCATTTCGCTGCCCGTTGCAACCACAGTGTGTGGCACATGAGCCAATAAAACGCCCGATGCAGCCACGCCGGATGAGTGCTCAACCAACGCAGCATGCGATACCATCGGGTATGTTTCCTTATCTTACTGAATGCTGTCATTGTTGTCATAATCGTTGACCGAGCCTTTCGATGACCGACTTCTTCCATGTCACGAAGTCACCCTGCTCGATATGCTGCCGGGCATCGGTCACCAAACGCAGGTAAAAGGCCAAGTTATGGATGCTGCCAATCTGCATGGCCAACAGTTCTTTGGCCTTGAAGAGATGATGGAGATAGGCCTTTGAATAGACTTTATCCACATCGCAGCCCTCGGAATCGATGGGCGTGAAGTCGTTCTCCCATTTCTTATTGCGCATATTCATCGTGCCATTATAGGTGAAGAGCAATGCATTGCGCCCGTTTCGAGTCGGCATCACGCAGTCGAACATGTCCACTCCGCGCTCAATGGCTTCCAGAATGTTCTGCGGGGTACCCACGCCCATGAGGTAGCGGGGCTTGTCTTTCGGTAGAATCTCATTCACAACCTCAATCATTTCATACATCACCTCGGTCGGTTCCCCCACAGCCAAGCCACCGATAGCGTTCCCGTCAGCTTCCTTATCGGCAACGAACTTGGCAGCTTCCTGCCGTAAATCCTTGTAAGTGCAGCCTTGTACGATGGGGAAAAGGCTCTGATGATAGCCGTAAAGCGGTTCGGTTTCGTTGAAACGTTTGAAGCAACGGTCGAGCCAACGCTGCGTCAAGGCGAGGCTTTTCTGGGCATATTGGTAGTCGCTTTGCCCCGGAGGACACTCGTCAAGGGCCATCATGATGTCTGCACCGATGACTCTTTCCGTGTCCATCACGTTCTCCGGCGTGAAGATATGTCTGCTTCCGTCGATGTGGGATTGGAAAGTGCACCCCTCTTCTGTCAGCTTTCGGATGCCTGTAAGCGAGAAAACCTGAAACCCACCGCTGTCCGTCAGGATAGGACGTTCCCAACCATTGAAGCCATGAAGGCCGCCGGCGCGTCGCAAGATGTCAAGTCCGGGACGCAGATATAGGTGATAGGTGTTGCCAAGAATGATTTGAGCATTCACTTGTTCGCGCAGTTCGCTGAAGTGAACTCCCTTTACCGTTCCCGCAGTTCCCACGGGCATGAAGATCGGAGTCTTGATTTTTCCGTGGTCAGTCGTGATGAGTCCGGTCCTTGCATCGCTGGCGTTGTCGGTGTGTTGAACCTCAAATGTCATTTCCCTTCTCCTTTTTCTTCGGGAATAGTGAACGTGATGGCGTTCTCCACACGCTCATCAGTGAGGGCAAAATCCCATACCTGACGGATATTTTCAACATAATGGAACTCGACACCCGTGCGATATTTCTCGGGAATCTCCTCGATATCCTTCATATTTTCCTTGCACATCACGATGTCGGTGATGCCGGCTCGCTTGGCAGCTAATATCTTTTCTTTGATGCCACCGACGGGAAGTACCTTGCCACGCAGCGTGATTTCGCCTGTCATGGCAGTGTTCTTGCGCACTTTTCGTTGCGTGATAGCCGAGGCAATCGACGTGGCTATCGTGATACCGGCCGATGGACCGTCTTTCGGTGTAGCCCCTTCGGGCACGTGGATATGAATGTTCCAGTTGTCGAAAATACGATAATCAACACCCAATTCGCTCACGTGGGCCTTGACATATTGCAGGGCTATCATGGCCGACTCTTTCATCACGTCGCCCAAATTACCCGTCAATGTGAGCTTGCCTCCCTTAGCTTGGTTGAGAGAAGTCTCGATAAAGAGAATCTCACCGCCCACACTGGTCCACGCCAAGCCTGTGACAACGCCGGCATAACCGTTACCTTGATAGATATCACGATAGAAAGGAGGCTTCCCGAGCAGCCCTTCTATCTTGTCAGGTGTAATGTCCGGGCTTTCAATCTCACCCTTTACGGCCTTCTGATAGGCCAGCTTTCGCAGGGCTTTGTTGATTTGTTTCTCCAATTGTCTGACGCCACTTTCACGGGTATATTGCTCAATGATCTTCTCTAAAGCAGCCTTATTGAACTTCACTTTTGGTTCAATCGTGTTCAATCCATTGTTTTCAAGCTCCTTTGGAATAAGATGTCGTTTGGCAATCTCAATCTTTTCCTCGGTGATATAGCCGCTCACCTCGATGATTTCCATGCGGTCGAGCAGCGGACGCGGTATGGTATTGAGGTCATTGGCCGTAGCAATGAACAATACTTTCGATAAGTCGTAGTCCACATCAAGGTAATTATCGTGGAAGGCTTTGTTCTGTTCGGGGTCCAACACCTCAAGCAATGCTGATGAAGGGTCACCGTTGATGGTGTTCTGTGTGATCTTATCTATCTCGTCAAGGATAAATACCGGATTACTTGAGCCTGCTTTCTGAATGTTCTTGATGATGCGGCCCGGCATGGCACCGATATAGGTCCTGCGATGCCCGCGAATTTCCGACTCATCGTGCAGACCTCCCAATGAGACACGCACATATTTGCGGTGCATTGCCTCGGCGATACTCTTGCCCAAAGAGGTCTTTCCCACGCCGGGAGGGCCATAAAGACAGATAATCGGCGACTTAAGGTCGCCCCGCAGCTTCAATACTGAGATGTATTCCAAGATTCTTTCTTTCACTTTCTCCATGCCATAATGGTCGCGATCGAGCGTCTTTTCGGCCTTCTTCAGGTTAAGGTCGTCTTTTGTATAGATGCCCCAAGGCAGGTTGACCATGTTTTGAAGATAGTTAAGTTGCACACTATACTCCGGACTTTGCGGATTATAGAGTTCCAACTTATCGAGTTCTTTATAGAAAGTCGCTGCAACTTCCTCGTTCCATTTCTTTCCTTTGGCCTTTTCCTGCAGTTCGCGGTGTTCAGGAGAGCCGTCTCCGTGGCCCAACTCTTCTTTGATGTTCTTGATTTGCTGTTGCAAGAAATACTCCCGCTGCTGTTCGTCGAGGTCCATACGCGTCTTTTGGCGTATATCTTGCTTGAGTTTCAGGAGTTGGGTCTCGCGGTCGAGTGTTTTCAGCAGGCTGTAAGCCCGCTTTTTCGTGTCATCTATCTCCAACAGTTTGACTTTATCCTTGATACTGAAAGGCAGATTGCTGCACACATAGTTGATGGTAACCACCTTGTTCTGTACGCTTGCCAAGGCATATTGGGCCTCGTCGGGCATATCTTCATTGAGCGAGATATATTCTTTCGCGCTTTTCAGCACCGTTTCGCATACGGTTGTAAACTCCTTGTCCGTTTCTTTGGGGAGCGATTCGGCATTTGGCGAGACAACACCGGCGAAATAGGGCTTTGTTTTGGTCAGATTGTCCAGCGTACAACGGCCGAGTCCCTGCACAATGGCAGTGATATTATTACCCGGACCGGGCATTTCGATGACTTTCACCATTCTTGCATAAACTCCCGTGGCGTAAAGGTCTTTGAACGACGGGTTGTCTACGTTCGAATCTCGCTGACAGAAGATGCCAAACATGGCTTCGGGATGTTTCTCGAGATAGGAAATCAGCTTTATGCTGGGCTCTCTTCCTATCAGAATAGGGGAAACCACGCCCGGAAAAATCACCAAATTGCGGGTCGTAAGAATGGGAATCTCGCCCTTGATGTCGGTGTTGAGCAGACTCGAAATGTCACCGTCATAGTCGGCAATCATCTGTATTGATGTATTCTTGTTGTTCATTTGTATGCTATTTGAAACCTATTGGACTGCAAAGATACGCTTTTTAAATCAGAAATCCGGCATGCAGCGGCACATTTTCCAATAAATGATGTGTAAATCCGCAAAATGTATAAAATAAACCGCCATTCCCGACGTTAATGAAGAGGACAGAATGATGGGCAACAGTGTTTTCATATTCAAGGAATTTGCTGTCAAACAGGACGCATGTGCCATGAAAGTGGGCACCGATGGCGTCTTGTTGGGGGCGTGGGCACGTGGTGGAAGCCGCGTACTTGACATCGGAACGGGCACGGGATTGATTGCGTTGATGATGGCACAACGCTTTCCCGAGGCCGAAATTGAGGCCATTGACATAGCCGAAGCGGCCTGTCTGCAGGCAAAAGAGAATGTTGCGAACAGCGTTTTTGCCCGTCGAGTGCGCGTCGTTCAGGCTGCATTGCAGCAGTATGTCGGCCCCGAAGGCTTCGATTGCATTGTCAGTAATCCTCCTTTTTTCGTCGATTCGCTGCACAATCCTGATGTTCTGCGTAGCATGGCCCGCCATACTTCCACCTTGTCCTATCGCGAATTGTTTGCCGGAGTGGGGCGTTTGCTGGTGCCGGAAGGTCGCTTTTCGGCCATTATTCCGGCCGATTGCCGGTCGCGTTTCATGGCCGAAGCAACGCTCTTCGGCTTTTCTTTGTCGCGTATCTGCGGTGTCAGAACGGTAGAACGCAGGCCCGTGAAACGTTATTTGCTGGAGTTCCGACTCGAATTTTGCCCAGAACCCGAAGCAGAAACCGTGGATTTGATGGCTAATGGTGAACGTTCGGCGTGGTATCAGGGCCTGACAGCTGATTTTTATTTATGAGGTTCGGTTGTCAAACGGCGTTGCGGTTGGTTTGCGGAGGCAATCTTCCTTTTTGATGGAGACTTTTTAAACAGCTACATGTATTCGTTTTGTAATTTATTTGACAAAACCTTTCATGAGATTTCCATATTCCCGACCGAATGTTTTCAGCTTCCGAATACGCGAGTTTTGCGCATGTTTGTGAGCCATTGTTTTGAATTGAGTTTGGCATATCGTTCAAATTGAAACGGAAACACGCGCGAAATGGAGTGCAATTACGTGTAGAACGAGCTGAACGGACGCACGAATGGAGGTGCAATCATACATGGAACGTGCTGAGCGGACGCACGGACCGTGCGTCCCTACATGCTTTCAGCTCGTTATAGGCACAAACCAATGGAGTGTTGTAGGGACGCACGGCTCGTGCGTCCGTTCAAATGGGGCACAATCACGTGCATGTTTCGGCATGATTTGGCGGAGCGAACGCGTGAACCGTGCGTCCGCGGCAGGTTACATCACCCATTTTGCCGTGCAATATGACTGATATGAGTGCGCAAAATGGGTGAAACCGCTGTGCAAAATAGCTGAAATCACCATGCAACATGGCTGCGATTGATTGGCTTCTGAAGCCAAGAAGAGAAAAACCGATAGGAAAAATGTCGAAAAGCCTCGCTCATATTTCTATTTTATCACATTCATCAAGCGTTTTTTTCAACTAAAAATATTTACAATATATAGCTGAAAATCCATGCTATCCACAATGCAATGATGCCATTCCGACCAGCAAATAACTTTCGGTCTGCATTGTTTCTGTACGCACGGTCGGCCATTTTGACCGGCTTTCTCGCTGCGGGAACGGCACAAGGGTAGGGAGACTACAGGTTCAATCTTCGCAGAATGGTTTTGTTGATGGCCTGAATATGCCGGCTTTGGCGGTGAATGTCGTGGCGCAGGTCATTGAACTGGTTGAAAAGGTCGGCTGCGGCATTCTGCACGGCATTGGGTTTTCGCAGTCGTTTGTCGCCGTTCGGGTTGACAATGATGTTGATTCCCTTTGCTTTCAACTCGATGTTGATGTCTTCACCGGTCATAACGGGGTCGCCATCGTAGTGGATATAGCCCGGTTTGTCACGGTGGATATGCAGTTGCTTACACTTGAACGTCTTGATTTTCGAGTTCTTGTCGAGCGTTTTGTTGAACATTTCGATGCTGATTTGCGGTGCGTCGAGCACGCCGAAAGGCTGCATAACGATGATGTCCATCAGTCCGTCGCTCATGGAAGCCTGCGGGGCAATATAGGCATTGTTACCATATTGCGAGGCGTTGGCGCACGAAATGAGGAACGCTTTGAGGCGTGTCGTGCCGTTCTCGTCGCGTATCTCGTAGGTCTCGGGCTTGTAACTCAGTCCCCCTCTCAGCACGTTTTCCACATAGGTGATGGGCCCGCGCTTACCGGCTTCAGCAAACTTGTGACTGATAAAAGCGTCGAATCCCATGCCACATGTGCAGAAAAACGGGTGACCATTGATGATGCCATAGTCGAGTTGATGGATTTTGCAGGCGTTGATGATTTGAATGGCCTTCGTGATGTTGAGGGGAAGCAACAGATGGCGGGCCAAACCGTTGCCCGATCCGCAGGGAATGATGCCCAAGGCCGTCGGCGAATGGACGATGGCGCGGGCCACCTCGTTGACGGTTCCGTCGCCACCAACGGCAACGACAATGGGCACGTGGTGCTCTTTGGCTTCGGTGGCGAGTTCGGTTGCGTGTCCGGCATAAGCCGTCAGCTTGATTTCGTAATCGAAAGCATTGTGATCGAGATAGCGTTCGATGAGTTTTGGGATTCCGGCCTTACTGATTGTCCCCGAAATGGGGTTCATGATGAAAACGATTTTCTTTTTCTCCATCTGTTGTTTGGTCTGTTTTGCATAGATATCTGTGCGTGCAAGGCAAACAAGTTCTTGTGTTTTGCCGGGTGCAGCCGTTTATTTTTGCAAAGATAATCATTTGAGTTGTATGATGTTTTTTTCTTTATGATATTTTGACGAAATAGTATATTTCTTATGAAAATGTTCATCATCTGTGTAATTTTTTGTATCTTTGCAGCCTAAAAGTATTAAAAGTAGTTTTCTACACCTATTTGAAATGGGACAATTACAAGAAAGATACAAGAATTATCGCGAGCCTCAGAAGTTCATAGAGGCTGGTGTGTATCCTTATTTTCGCGCGATTACGAGCAAACAGGGTACAGAAGTTGAAATGGCAGGCCATAAAGTCTTGATGTTTGGCTCGAATGCCTACACAGGATTGACGGGTGACGAACGCGTGATAGCTGCAGCGAAGCGCGCTTTGGACAAATATGGCTCGGGTTGTGCAGGAAGTAGGTTCTTGAATGGCACACTCGACATACACGTTCAGCTGGAAAAGGAGCTTGCGGCCTTTATGCAGAAAGATGATACGCTGTGTTTCTCTACCGGTTTCTCTGTAAATCAGGGCGTTTTGGCCCAAGTGGTGGGCAAGGGCGACTATATCATTTGCGACGACCGCGACCATGCAAGCATTGTTGATGGCCGTCGCTTGTCTTTTGCACGTCAGTTGCATTACAAGCACAACGACATGGAAGACTTGGAACGCGTGTTGAAAGGCATTCCAAAGGAGGCTATCAAGCTGATTGTGGTCGATGGCGTGTTCTCCATGGAGGGCGATTTGGCCAAATTGCCCGAGATAGTCGAGCTGAAGCATAAGTATAACTGTTCCATCATGGTCGATGAGGCACATGGTTTGGGTGTTTTCGGCAGACAAGGTCGTGGTGTTTGCGACCATTTCGGGCTCACCGACGAGGTCGATCTGATTATGGGAACCTTCTCAAAGAGCTTGGCTTCCATCGGTGGTTTCATAGCTTCGGACAAGGATACGATTAATTTTCTGCGCCATACCTGCCGCACTTATATCTTCAGTGCGTCCAACACGCCGGCTGCAACGGCTGCAGCAATGGAGGCACTTCACATCATTCAGAACGAACCGGAGCGCATTGAACATCTTTGGGAAGTGACGAATTATGCCTTGAAACGCTTCCGTGAGGAGGGATTTGAGATTGGTGAGACCGAGAGTCCCATCATACCTTTGTATGTACATGACGTAGACAAGACGTTCCTTGTGACCAAATTGGCCTTTGATGCTGGTGTCTTTATCAATCCGGTTATCCCACCTGCGTGTGCACCTCAGGACACTTTGGTGCGCTTCGCCCTGATGGCCAGTCACACGAAAGAAGAAGTTGAGCGTGGCGTTCAGGCTTTGAAAAAGATATTCGTGGAGCAGGGGATCATCAAATAAGCCGTTTCACGATATAAAATAAAAGAGGTTGCAAGTTGATTGCAGCCTCTTTGTTCATTACGGACGGTCTTTTCGTTAAAAAAGTAATGGTTTTATTTGGCGAACTTAAATAAAAGCACTACCTTTGCACACGCAAACAAATAGATGATTTGCAGCGGGGTGTAGCGCAGCCCGGTAGCGCTCCTGGTTTGGGACCAGGCGGCCGCAGGTTCGAATCCTGTCGCCCCGACGTGAAGACAATCTCTTTTCGAGATTGTCTTTTTTTGTTTACTCCTTGTTTCTGCCTTGTTTGCGTTTCATATACCATTTGAATAGGAAATACAGACAGGCGATGGCTACCGCTGCAACGAGGAAAAGCTTGATATATTCGCCATACTCCATGATTTTATCATTCAGTTGGTCTTCAGGAACGGCTGAATGTAGATACCAACCTAAGGCTGCAAGAATGAAATTCCATGCGCCGGCGCCGATGGTTGTGTAGAGAAGAAACTTCCAATATCCCATCTTTGACAGGCCGGCTGGTATGGAAATGAGGTGTCGGATGCCCGGAAGTAGACGGCCAGTGATAGTGGCTACCATGCCATGGTCATAGAAATATTTCTCGCTTTTCTCTACTTTCTGTTGATTAAGTAGGCACATCTTGCCCCATTTGCTGTTGGCAAAGCGATAGATAATGGGGCGTCCTAAATAGTAACCTGCAAGATAATTGATTGTAGCACCGCAATCGGCACCGAGCGTAGCGAACAAGATTATCAGCCAAATGTCTAAGTTTCCGCCTGCAGCATGATAGGCGGCAGGTGAGACAACCAGCTCGGAAGGCACGGGAATGACAGTGCTTTCGAGCAGCATTAAAAAGAAAACAGTACCGTAATTGAGATTTCCTAACAGGGTTGATAGCCAGTTCATGTGTTATTTTTGTGGTTGATGAGATATTTATAATAGTCTTCGGGTTCCATTTCTTCAGGAAAATAGGGCCCTAAGACAATCTTTGCATCTAAAGGAGTATAGTGTATGGCCTTCTTAACCGCCTCTTCATACTCTCTCTGATAACCTAAATTCTTACAGCAGACAGCAAGATAAGGATACACGGGCACTTGAGGTTCCACCAAAACCTTGGCTATGTGATTGAGGATTCCATAGGCGGAATCGGGGAAACCGTTGTCAAGAAACGACACACCTATCTTGAGATAGATCTCCGGATCGTTCTTACTTTCGGCCAAAGTGTCATGGAATATCTTGGTAGCCTTGTCTATTTCTTTGTGTTCAAGATAGAGATGTCCGCGGGTTAATGCCAACTCCAGTGGGTCGCTTTGCTTCATTTCTCCGCATCGATCAATATAGGATAAAGCCTCGTCGAGCCTATCTTGTTTTGAAAGAACGGCGGCAATCTGTAGATAAACCTGTAGGCGAAATTGATTGTTGCCATGGCATAGCAACGCTGCCTTATAGAGATGGGCGAGAGATTCGTCATATTTCTGCATGTCAGCCAGCACCACTCCCTCGAGCATTTCACCGTTGGCTTCGTTTGGACTCAGCGTCGTGAACCGTCTGAAATACTTCAATGCTTCTTCATGATTGCCCAAAGCAAACAGGGCATTGCCTTTGTTGAGTACGGCTTCTGGGTCGTTTGGATTGATGGCAATGGAGTATTCACTACTCGAAATGCTCTCTGTAAGCTTGTTTCTCAGTAGCTGCGTGGCCGCTAAATGGTTCCAATTGTTTGACGAGAAAGGGTCTTTATCTATCAAGTCTGTAAAAATCTGCTCGCTTTCTTCCAAGTGGCCGAGTCCCATTTCTATTCTTCCCATGGTCTCCCAGTAGTCAGGATCCTCGGTATCTTCACAGCGGTCGATCCATTCCTTGGCCAATTCAAACGCTTCGTAATCGGCAAAGAGAATGGCTACTTCCATGCAGTAACTGTCGAGTTCATCGTCTTCAACATTGTTCATATGGCTTTTAAGATACCGATTAGCCGCTTCCTGATTGCCTTCGGCGATTTTAACTTCGGCCGAAGTGTAGCAATATTCCAAACTGTCTTTGTCTGTAATCAATGACAAAAAGTGCTTGGCTCCGTCGATACTGTCCTCGAGCATCAGGGCCATTCGGGCTCTGAAGGCAAGTGGAAGCACGGAGTCGGGGAACAAACGAATGGCATAATCAATCGTTTCGATGGCTTCATCGGTTCTGTTGTTCCGGTCGTAATAGTCGGCAATGGACGTAAGTACATCGGAGTCAAGATATATTTCTTGTCCCATCCGGCGTGCTTTTTCGTATTGTTGCAAAGCTTCTCGGAATTCCTCGCTGTCGAAATGATTTTGATTATTCAATGTATTGAAGTGCTATTCTGTGTGAATTACTGTCTGTTGCTTTGTTTTGCCCAAGTATCTTTCAGCCCTACAGTCTTATTAAATACGGGATGTTCGGGTGTAGAATCCAAGTCGGCCATGAAATATCCCGTGCGTTGGAACTGCAGATATTCGCCGGGTTGCCGACTTGCTGCATAGTCTTCAACATAGCAATTGGTGTGAACTTTCAAACTTTCCGGGTTCAGTAGTTCGCGGAAATCACGCTCGTCGGCCGACGGATTCTCTGTGTTGAAGAGCCGATCGTACTCACGTACCTCTGCTTTCCGACAGTGATCGACCGACAACCAATGGAGTGTTCCCTTCACTTTTCGGTTGGATCCCTCCATTCCGCTCTTGCTTTCAGGGTCATATTCGGCCTGAATTTCTATGATATTTCCTGCTGAATCTTTCGTGCATCCCGTGCATTTTACGATGTAAGCACTCTTCAATCGAACCTCTTTTCCGGGCGTCATGCGAAAGAACTTCTTGGGAGCTTCTTCCATAAAATCGGCCCGTTCAATCCATAATGTCTTTGAGAAAGTAATCGTATGGCTGCCACTTTGGTCGTCTTCTGGATTGTTGATAGACTCCATTTCCTCTGTTTTTCCGTCGGGATAATTGGTGATAACGAGCTTCACAGGGTCGAGAACAGCACTCAAACGCGTGGCTTTCTTGTTCAAATCTTCGCGCACACTGGCTTCAAGGAGAGCCATATCATTGAGGGCATCAAACTTGGTATAGCCGATGGAATCAATGAAATTGCGAATGCTTTCGGGGCTGTAACCGCGCCGACGCATGCCGCATAGCGTCGGCATACGGGGGTCGTCCCAGCCTTTAACGAGGTGTTCGTCGACCAAGGTATGGAGCTTTCGCTTGCTCATTACGGTGTAAGTGAGGTTCAATCGATTGAACTCAATCTGTCGGGGACGGTTGTCTTGCAACTTGTCTGCCGTGCCATCCATTTCTTTCAGATAGTCAATGAACTTGTCATATAGCGGACGATGAGGCACGAACTCCAAGGTACAGATGGAATGGGTGACTCCTTCAAAGTAGTCACTCTGCCCATGTGCGAAGTCATACATTGGATAGCAATGCCACTTGGTGCCTGTTCTGTGATGCGGAGTCTGTATGATTCGGTACATGATAGGGTCACGAAAGTGCATATTAGGATTGGCCATGTCGAGTTTGGCACGCAATACCATGCTGCCTTCCACAGCTTCTGGCGTGTTCATTTGGGCGAACAAGGCGAGGCTTTCCGCTATCGGTCGGTCGCGATAAGGGCTGGCTGTGCCCGGTGTTGTAGGCGTTCCTTTTTGTGAGGCAATCTCTTCACTGGTCTGTTGGTCGATATATGCGTATCCGTTCTTAATCATCCAAACGGCAAATTCCCACAGCTTTTCGAAGTAATCCGAGGCATAATAGATGTTGCCCCACTTGAAACCGAGCCACTTGATGTCGTTGAGAATGTTCTCAACATACTCATTGTTCTCTTTACTTGGGTTCGTATCGTCGAAGCGAAGATTGCATATTCCGTTGTATTTCTCTGCAACTCCGAAGTCCATGCAGATGGCTTTGGCATGCCCGATGTGAAGATAACCATTGGGTTCCGGCGGGAAACGCGTCTGAATTCGGCCTCCGTTCTTACCTTGGGCGAGGTCTTCTTCGACAAATTGCTCCACGAAACTGATGCTTTTCTTCTCTTCGCTGTTCTCTTCTTTTATTGCCATGATGTATGTTCTTTATTTATATTATGTTGCAAAGATACTGCAATCGGTCGGAAAAGCAAAGGAAAATCTTTATTTTTCTTGCCTATACATGGTCTGTATTCGGCTATCCTGAGCTTGAAAGGCATTTGATTCAGGGACAGACAAGACCACTTTAAGCTGAAAAATATGTTTATAAACATAAAAAAAGATTTGCACATCAAATGAAAACGCCTTACCTTTGCAATCGTTATCCTGAATACAATCTTTTTACCTTAAAAAAGCTAGTACCTATTGAGAATGATGTCGCTCTCTGTGAAGAGAGCGGCATTTTTTTATTTCATTTTAATTGTGATTTTTGTTGAGTTATTTTATACCTCTTTCGTTCAGCGCTTTTGAATATTTTTCAGCATTTTGCATGTGTTCTTGATAGGTATGCGCGAAATTATGCGTGCCACTGAAATCCTCTTTGGCGCACATATAGAGATAATCATGGTGCACATGGTTCAAAACGGCATCGATACCGGCCACGGAAGGAATGCGAATTGGCCCCGGAGGAAGCCCCGGATTCTTGTAAGTGTTATAGGGACTCTTGATGTACAGCAGGTTGTTATAGATGCGTTTCAGGCCGAATTTCTTCCATGCGAACTTGATGGTAGGGTCTGCCTGCAGTGGCATTCCTTTCGGATATTCGGCATTTCGCAGCATCAAACGGTTGTAATACATGCCGGCAATCATGGGTTTCTCTGCATTATTGGCGGTTTCTTCGTCTATAATGCTCGCCAACGTGACGACTTGATTGGGAGTCAGGTTCATTTGCCGTGCTTTCTGTGTGCGTTGGAAGTTCCAAAACTTCTTATTCTCCCTTTGCATGCGTTCCATAAACTTGTCAATGGAAACATTCCAATAGATATCATACGTATTGGGAATGAACATACAGGCGATGGTGGCCGTGTCATATCCGTATTTCCTGCAAGTTGCTTCGTCGGTGAGGGCCTTATAGAGTTCAACACTGTCGATCAAGAGCTTCTTAGACACTTCGGCAGCCAACTTATCCAAGGTTCTTACGCTCGGAATCGTCAGGTTTATCGGTGTCTGAAGCCCGTTCTTCATATGGCGAAACACCGTCAATGCGCCATCATTACTGTTGATGGCATAGCGTCCGGTCTTCACTTTATGCTTGTAATCAAAGTGCCGTGCCAGTGTTTTGAAAGCGCACATGCCATGCTTTGACGCAAGGGGTTCCAGCTTGTTGTACACGGAATCGATGTTATCGTCCTTGTCAATATAGACGTATTCCGTCTCATTCATGGAAGAGAAGCCTGAGAAGAAGTAATAGTAGACAACGCCCATGATGACTGCAATGCAGGCAATGGCGGGGAGGATATACCTTTTCTTAAAGTCTTTTTTCATAATCTCAATATTGAAAATCGTGCACAAAGGTACACCATTTTTTTTATCTAAGTGAGAAGAATGGCTTTTTTTTGTTACCTTTGTATGGCATTATCAAATACTTTCTTGCGATGATGAGTTATCAAACCTATATTTTCGATTTGGACGGTACGTTGCTTGACTCGCTGACCGACCTTGCTAACGGCTGCAACCATGCGCTTCGGTGCAATGGTATGGCTGAACGGAGCATCGAAGAGGTGAGAATGTTTGTCGGAAACGGGGTGAAGAAGTTGATGGAACGCGCTGTTCCCGGCGGTTCCGACAATCCTTTGTTTGCCAAAACCTATCAAGATTTCCGTGAATATTACCTTGTTCACAGTCTCGATCACACGTGTCCGTATGCGGGAATAGAGAAAATGCTGTGCGATTTGACCGCTGCCGGGAAGCAGATTGCCGTGGTCAGCAATAAGTTTTATGCTGCAACGCAAGCCCTTGTGGCCCATTTCTTCGGCGATAAGATAAGGGTTGCCATCGGTGAACGAGAGAATATCCGAAAGAAACCGGCTCCCGACACGGTGAATGAAGCCTTGAAACAGCTCGGAGCAGCACGCGAGACGGCAGTCTATATCGGTGACAGTGATGTCGATATACAGACGGCTTGCAACAGTGGAATGCCATGCATCAGCGTGTTGTGGGGCTTCAGAAGCAAGCAGTTTCTCCTTGATCACGGAGCAACGACGTTCATTGAAAGCCCTTCAGCACTGTTGGATATTTAGCGACACGCCTATTTCAACACGCCGTTTTGATAGAATTTGAGCAGATTGATGTTCAATATGGCGAGGTATTTACTTTGCAATTCGTTTTGCCGGGCCTTGAGAAGGTTGTCCTTTCCCGTCATTAATTCAACGATATTCTTCAGCCCCAATCTGAATTGTTCGCTCAGAAGCGTGTAACTTTCCTTTGCGCTCAGACTGCTTACTTGTGCACTTCGGAACATTCTTTGGTTGTTGTTGGCTTGCAGCCAATAGTTTTCTATGGTGGAGTAGAGGGTGGTCTGCTTGTCTTGCAAGTCGAGAAGATAGCCGGCACGCTGGATTCGGGCCTTGTTGATGCTTGTTTTTGCCTGCCGATTATCGAAGAGTGGGACGCTAATGGTGACTCCTCCGCCCAGCACAAGATTGTTTCTCATCTGACTGTTCCATGCATTTTTGTTCATAGAAGTGGTGTTTGTGCTGAACCCGGCCGACAATCCTACCGTCGGCATACGCAGGGCTTGGGCCATTTTTATGCTCAATTCGCTGCTCTCAATGGCTAATTTTGCGTTCTTGATTTCAGGTCGGTTGGCCACCGCTTGCTCGTAAACAGCGTTGAGATTCGGTATGAGTTCCATCGCCATTTCATCGGTTGTCTCGGGCACAATCACGTCGAATGCCTCGTCAGTCAGCTGAAGCAATTGTTTCAACTGCCTTTTGTAGTCTTTCAAATGGCTTTCTGCCTGTACGATGGCATACTCATCCTGTGCACGTTGCGCCGTTAACTGGGCCAAATCTGCCTTGCTCATCTTGCCTATAGCGAGCATTTCCTTTCCCCGTTCCTCGTTTTTCGTGCTCGTGGAAAGGCTCTCTTGGTTCACTTTAATAGCCTCGTCGGAGTATAATATCTGCACGAAGAGTTGGGCAATCTGCTCGGTAAGCGTGTTAGCCGTGGTTGCCGAGTCAAGTTCGGCCTGCCTTGCTGCATACGAATTCAGCTTCACTTGATTGCGGTTTCGGTTTCCATTCCACACCGTCCAATTGGCATTCAGCGCATAACTTCCGTTATAATAGACCTTGTCTACACTGGTTTGCACTTTCGTTCCAGCCACAACTGCACTTCCCGTTTCGGGCCATGGCGTGTAAGAAACGTTCTGCGAAGTGCTCAAAGAGAGCGAGGGAAGCAGTGCGGCCTGACTTTCTTTGAGGTCTTCCCAAGCCGTTTTCTTTGCTAATAGGTTCTTTTTCAGGGCGATGTTGTGCTGTAATGCATAGTCGATACACGCTTTCAAGGTCCAGTTTTTGGCCCGAAGTTGCATCGGAAGTGCCGTCAATACAATCCCTAAAAGCAGGATTTTCCGGTTTGTTTTCATTTCAAGTTTGGTTTATTCCGGGTTTCGTTTCACAATTATCAATTAGATGTTGCTCATCGCTAAATCGTTTACATCGCCCGATTTTATTAACATTATTTGTAGAAAAGTGTCATCGGGGAGGCCCACCCCCAGCCCCTCCCGAGGGAGGGGAGTATGAACTTGCATGCAATAGTGTTTGTTTTGATAATCAATAACTTACACCTTGCGT
>ERZ772960.1494-NODE-1494-length-18585-cov-5.228980_pt1 | contig 18585 bp, 19 predicted proteins | sample MGYA00580678_ERZ772960 | MGnify/ENA primary metagenome ERZ772960 (study PRJEB29015, sample SAMEA2737930) | human oral metagenome | biome: human oral; feature: human-associated habitat; material: dental | place: China | collected 2059 ... | reverse complement strand
TCAAACGTTCGAGATTGTAATTTTTCATGGTCGTAAAGTGACGATTGATAAATCGGCATTCGTACCGTGTACAGATGCCGTTTGTACGTGGCATAGGTGGCGTTTGTACATGGAAAGGTAGACAATCTTACTATCCACAAAGCAAATGCGTATGACTTTCATTACCTTACGGCAAGTTGCCATTTCGTCTTCTTTGTCCGGGACAGGATACGAACAGATAACGATACTACGGGAAGAGTTGGTGTAACCATGAGAGAAAGGCCGTTCTCCATCCACGACATTCCGCAGTGCCTTTCACCTTGCTTGCGCCGAAGCCATGGCCACCGGTGCGGTATTGTATATAAAGATGAGGAATGGCGCGTGCCGTGAGTGCCGAGTCTAAAAGCACAGCGTTTTGGTATTTTACCACAGGGTCGTCAACACAGTTCATCAGAAAAACGGGTGGACAATCAGTAGGTATGTGTTTTTCGAGCGAGAGAGAGTCGCGCATACATCGGCTTCCTTTTCCCCATTCACCCAATAGTCCCCGACGCGAACGCCTATGCACATAGCGCTTGTCGGACAAAGTCACCACAGGATAAAGGGGAGCAACAAAGTCGGGATGTAACGACACTGCGGGGTATATGCCCAAAGGGGCGAGGAAGTTGGTTGCGGCAAAAGCGGCCGAAGCCATGGCTAAATGTCCGCCGGCCGAGAATCCCATCACACCTACACGGGCAGTGTCCACATTCCATTCTGCTGCTCGCTCGCGTACCAACTGCAAAGCACGCTGCACGTCGCGCAGCATGTCGGGATGCCGATGCCCCCGTGTCAGCAATCGGTAATGGGTGATAAAAGCCGCCACACCCGCCACGCGATAGCGCAATACGAAAGCGGCAATACCATTGGCCTGCAACCATCGGGCAACTTCCACACCTTCGGTCTGCATGTCAAGCCAATGATAACTGCCGCCCGGGCATATAATAATGGCTGTCGATGGACGAGTGCCGATGGGAAGGAAGGGCTCGAGCGTGACGTGTGGAGCATATTCGGCCGTACCTTGCCAAATAGGTATCTGTGACTTAACGGTCGTAGCAACAACAAAGAAAAGGAAAAGGATAAACGGCCGCTTCATAGCTTCTTCATGATTTGATTGGCTCCTACGATAGCTTCGGCCGTAAGGATGGCCGAGAGAGGTACACCGCAAATGCCGTGCAATCCCACGCATTGCCCCGTGAGATAAAGATTGTGCACTTTGGTGAACACAGGTATTTGTGAGAGCAAGATATTGTCGCAGTCTTTGGCATAGCCGTAGAGTGCACCGTTCTTGGTATGGTAATAGTCGCGAATGGTAAGAGGCGTGGCCGTATAAACATGCTTCACTGCACGGCGGAAATCGGGGTAGAGCATCTCCATGCTGTCAAGTATACGGTCGCATAATGCGACTTTCCATGCTTCATAGGCTTCTCCTCTGCATCCCGTGTGTGTATGCGCCCATGGACGGACAGCATCGTAAGGCATCGGAGAATGGATGATAAGCCGTGAAGCCCAAGCCCCTTGCCCTACCTCAGGCGGTGTCATATACATGAATCCGCGAGGCCAATCCTCACCGTAATCGGCCAATTGCCATACGTGATGGTAAGTTTGCTGAAAATAACAAGTGTGGTTAATATAAGGAAAAGCGCGTTCCTTCAACTCAATGAACAGCGTAAAAGCCGAATAGGTGTTAGGGATAGCTTCCAACCGGTCGCGATACGATTTAGGGAAAGCCGGAGCATCAATGACACGAAGTAATTCACAAGGATGGACGGCCGCAATATAGCGGTCGGCCGTATAAGATGTGCCATCTTGCGTAACGACACGCCGTACTTTGCGCTCAGCCACCTCGACCTGAGCCACTTCCGCTCGGGGCACAACCTTCCCACCGGCTTCTTCGATGACAAATTGCAACGCGTCGGCTAATTGTCGGCTTCCTCCCTCGAAGCGAGTTGTGCCTTCGATGTAGAGCACGTTGATTAAGGCATGGATATACGCCGGCGTATGCCCCGCCACACCGCCATACATGGGATTCATATACGCCAGCAATTCACGTAATTTCGGGTCGGAGACATAGTGAGTAATGAGTCTGTCGGCCGGCCAGAGGAAATGTTCGCTATGCTGCACCATCGTTTCTCTCCCCGGTCGTAGATAAAAGGCATCCACCTCTTCTGTCAGTCGATAGAGTTCGTCTACATACGCCTGCAAATTCGTTCGCTCATGAGGGAAATAAACGGCTAAGCTCTCAGCAAAGCCATTATGCCCCGAAGCAATGTGATAAGTAGCACCGTCTTCTCCGTAGGTGATTTCATCCATACAATCGTCATCGGTGTCCCGTAAATGCAAACGCTCCATGATGCCAAGATAGGAGCATATTCTCTGCAGCGTTCCTCCCTCGCGGAATCCTCCGAGGATGTGCATGCCAGTTTCGAACTCTACGTTGCCGCGATGGAAAGTTTGCAGTCCACCGCCAATCGTTGCGTTCTTTTCGAGCACTTTGACGACAAGTCCTTCGTGTGCCAGCAAAGCTCCGGTGAAGAGTCCACCAAGTCCGCCGCCGATAATGATTACGTCTTGATTCATTCGTTGATTTGCCTGTAGATGGTTTCGGCTGAGAGTAGTTCGCTGCACGTAACGATGGTGCCGACGAGTACTCCGAGCATACCGTGTGAATTGATATTCTGCCCGGTGAGCAGTAGATTCGGAATCTTCGTTTTGTGCTGCACATGACATGCGGCTGCTTTATTGATGTCTTTGCCTACGCCATACATCGAGCCGCCTTCGGTTCCGGTGTAATCGAGATAGGTTAGAGGCGTGGAAGTCCAATAGTTTTCGATTGCATCCTTGAGTCCCGGGCACTGTTTGTCGGCCTCTGCAATTAGGTGTTCTGCTTTCTCACGTTTAAAAGTCTCATAGGCTTCGCCACGCTGACCGATACAAGTGCCAGCCCATTGAGCTACGTCTTCAAAGCGCATGTAGCTCAACAGTTCGCCACACTCGGCATAAATCGGTGGCTTTTCTGTAACAAGACGTGGACACATGTGCATGTATAGAAATCCGCGTGGCCAGTCGGCGTCGGTGTATCGTTCGCAATCCCATGGCGAAGAGGTGCGATAGCCGTAGAAGTTATGGTTGATATATGGCATTTTTTCGGGACGAAACTTCATGTAGACAGCGAATCCGCCGGTTGTGTTCGGCAAATTTAGCAAGCGTGCTTTGTAGGCTGGGCGAATGAGGGGCGTATCTCCCAGCAGTTCCATGAGTCGGGCGGGATGAACGGAGGATATGATGATATCGGACGTAATAAGTTCCTCATCGGCTGTGACGACTCCCGTTGTCCGACAATTATTGCAGATGATGCGGCTCACTTTCTTGTGCGTCTTCACATCGCCACCGTATTTGCGCAGGGTTTTCGCCAGTGAGAAGGCTATTGCATCGCTTCCACCTGGGATGCGGAATGAACTTTGGTTATAGAAGTCGGTTATAAAGGCGTGGGTCGCGAAAGGTGTTCGCCCACGTTCGGCGGCATAGAGTGGCAGGTTGCCAACGAGCACGTTTCGCAGCGTGGTATCAGCAGTGAGCGAACTGATAACGTCGTCGATACTGCGTATTTGGTATTCAGTGTTCAGGGTGTCGTTGCCGTCGGTTTGTTTTAGTGAGTGAAGCGATGAGGCCGAGGCGATGCTTTCAACGAGGTCGAAGTATCGGGCAAGATTATCTTTCTCGGCCGGGAAGCTGCGTGCCAGCTCTTCGATAAAAGGTTCTCGACCGTTAGCAAAACGAAACTGTTCACCGACCAGAGAAATAACATCATATCCATGGAGGTCGAGTCTGCTAAGGGGCAGACCGTCGAGTTCAAGATAATGCATTAGTCTATGGAGCGTTTGTCCTTTGTCGGCACTTCCGATGAAATGCATCCCAGTTTCGAACTTAGCTCCATCGCGATGAAAACATTGTAGGCAACCACCAATCTGCGCACCTTGTTCGAGTACAGTAACACGATAGCCGTTCTTAGCGAGAATTACTCCGCAGGAGAGTCCACCCAGTCCGCTGCCAATAATTACACAATGCTTCATAAAGAGTCTTGGTTCATTTGAGTCCACTCCCGATATTTCCGACGGAAGAACTTAGCCATTTCCATGGGCGTGTTACCACATCGACCGTCATCAACCGAGATGCGGGGTTTTATTTCGATGGTTATGTTGCCCGGCGCCACTGTTCGGGCGCGCTTGTTGAGCACAACTCCCGTGCCATGCAGAACTACGGGTACGATGTCGAGCTTGAACTTCCGTGCTAAACTGAACGCGCCTTGGTGGAAACGCAGCACGTCGAGACTGGCCGATCGGGTACCTTCTGGGAATATCATGATGGAATAACCTCGGCCGATGAGCGATTCTATCTGGGCTTCGTTCTTCGTGAGGTCGTTGGTAATGGTGAGGAACTCGGCATAGCGGATGGCGAGTGCGTAGAGTGGATTCATCCATACCCACCTTTTAGTTACTATTACCAGACGCGGTGTGAGCATCATTATGCACAGCAGGTCGAGGTGACTCTGATGGTTGCTGATGACCACCGCGGGACGGATGAAATCTTCACCGTCGGGGTTGTCTATCCGGGTATTAACGCCGGGAACGAGCTGCATGAGCCAGTACGACATTCGTTGGATTATACCGTGATAAGTCAGTCGCTCATCCTCGGAAATCTTGTGTGAACTGAAGTAAACGAACAGTCCTGCCTGCACGAACATCATTACAACAAACAACAGCAACAAAACGCTAAGTACGAGTGTGAAACTTAGTAGACGTTTCGGCCAAGCATACACTGCGGCTAATATGCAAAGCACGGTGTTGAGTACGGATATACGGGCAAAGTCGCGGCCGGGGCGGAAGTGGCTCACGCGTTCGTCTCGGGGCGGATAGTAAACATGGATGGGGATGCTATGCAGGCCTACTCCGTGCCATGCGGCATAGACCATGAGTTGGAGTTCGGCTTCATAACGCGAGGTAACGAATCGCAATCCGCGAAGGCGGTGCAGCGGATAGGCGCGGAAGCCGGTTTGAGTGTCGGGTAGGCGCTTGCCGGTTTGAATGGTGAACCAGAAGTTGCTGAATTTGTTTGCAAACCTACTTTCGGAGTCCATGTTGCGCTCTGTGTCTTGGGTGAACAACGAAGGGTCGAAGCGGTTGCCAACAATGATGTAGCCGGGGTAACGATTGATGGCTGCGAGGAAGGCCGGTAGGTCGGTTGGAAGATGTTGTCCATCGCTGTCGATGGTGATGGCGTAGCTGAATCCCTGTTTCTTGGCTTCCCTGAACCCGCTGCAGAGTGCGCGACCCTTACCGCGGTTGCGTTCCATGGTGAGCACAGTGATTGGCAGTTCGCATTCAGTTAACAGACGGGGCGTTGAATCGGTTGAGCCATCGTCCACCACAATGATGTGGGGTATGAACTTGTTCACGCCTCGAATCACCTCCATCAACGTTTGTGAGTTGTTGTAGGTGGGGATAACAACGCACACCTTTTCATTCATATATCAGGGAGAGTTTGGCATAGGTTTGATTCTCGTCGGATATGTCGGCCTTGACGGTATATTGCCGTACTCCGTTTTCTCCGAGATTGGTTTTATAGCCGAACGAGAACATGGGTTCGTTTTCGGGTGTGAGTAGCGATAGAAATTTAATGTTCTTAGCTCCTCGCAGCAATAGCTTCCGTTCGAGTCGTTTCTCCACAAGTTCGGTGAGCATCTGAATCATGCATACTCCCGGCGTTACGGGTTGCCCGGGGAAGTGGGCACGATAGATTTCATGCTCGCCGTTGAGTTTTAGTCGAACAACGGCTCCTTCAGGGCGTTCGTCGTAGGCCAGGATGCTGTAGAAATTACTCTCCAGTTTCATTGTCATATTGTTTCAAGGGTTTGAACACATATTCTATGCCACGTTTCGTGTTGTTGTATTCGCATTCGCCCGCTTCTATGAGGATGGGTACAATGTACCGCATGTCGTGCCGAAGTACACGTCGAATGTACCATTTGTCGAGTGCGGGCGTAACGTTCTCGAGCTTCAGTTTGTTTCGCTGTTTGTTGTAGACGAAGTCGAATGCTTTCAATCCGAACTCGTTTATCACCGAGCCAACGGTTTCATGTTTGTCGCTCGTTATCATGAGGCACAGACCGGTGACCACGGCTTTTCTGAACGTGAGCTGCACTGACAGTCGGAGCGTGTCCGATTGTGCCGATGCACCAAGTGAAATGGCGAGCAGACATACGGCGAACAGGCTCGACTTAATTAATCTTATATTCATTCTGGCTAACTGTGACGTTCTTTGTCTGGTTTAGCAGTTCGATGGTTGTTGTGTCACCTCCGCGTTCGAACATTTCCACGCGTGTGGCTATCATTCGTTTCGTGTCGAAGGTTATGACGAGCTGCGTGAAGATTTGTTTCAGTTCTTTTTTCAGGGGAATGAGTCTGGCAATCCAGTTGGTGCCGCTCACGAGCATTTCGGTTTTAAAGTTCTGGCGGTCGGTTAGGCTCTTTCCGGTTACGCTGCTCATCATGATTTGTGTTATCTGCCTGAAAACTTTGTTTTTGTTAGCGTCTACCACGTTGGTTTGTCTGCCGCTTTTCATGTAGACCTTGCTACCGTTGACGATAAATATATATTGGTATGGACTGGTATATTCCCACCTCAGTTGTGATGGTTGCGTGTAGCACATTCGCCCTTTTGACACCATTTTGCTTTTCATCATTCGTAGTGTTTTGGTTTGCTTGAACGTGCATTGCATTGTTTTCATGGCCTGTGCTGCATGGCCTATTTGTTCCATCATTTGTCGTGCTTGCTGTTCTTTCACAGGTGTTTGGGCCGTTGCCTCCGCAGTCAGGAGGATTACGATGAGCAGGGAGAGTAGTTTTTTCATATTTCCAAATGTTTTATGTGTTCGTGAAGTGTGTGCATATAATATATAATGTATTCAGAATGCCGAAGGAAGTTGGGTATCCAATTATCTCGTGCCGTTGAGTCTCGAAGAGGGTTGATGGCCCTGTTAACCGAGTATGCAATCATAATCATCCCTTTATCCCCTCTGAACGATTAACACAACTCCGGTCATAATCAACGCCAGTCCTATCCAGCGAACTATCGGAACGTGTTCGTGGAAGATGAGCACGGCAGCTAACATGCCCATGACATAGCTCAAACTTATCATCGGATAGGCCATACTCAGCGGATAGTGGCGAACGATGTACATCCACAACAGCGACGAAGCACCGAAGCATATCCCGCACACGGCAAACCACAGATTGGTGAACGCGCCGGCAAAGAAACGCCACGTCCAACTGAATGTGCCCATCTGTTGTAGGGAAATTTTCAGTGTTACTTGCCCCAGGGTGAGCAGGGCCGATTGCAACAGGGCTAATGGCAGTAATCCCCACATAATGTTTTTATTTTTTCGTCGTTGAGCAGCTCGTTGACCATGCCTTCGTCGCTGAGAAACATCACCGTGCAGATTTCGTTTTGTTCGTCGTGCAAGCCAACTAGGGCGTTCTTGGCATGCCCTATTTCGATTTGCATACGGGCATCGACGAGGGCGCTTACAAGCGACTCGGCACCATGCGAAAAGGTGTTATTGTAGCCGTGCGAGTGTGTATGAATGGCTATCAAACTGCCTATGGTGTTGTGCGTAGATTGCATGAAGTGGGTGGGTTTGAGCAGCTGCTCGCCGTTGAGCGAGATATCGTCAAGGAAGGAGAGCGTGTCGGCCACGCATCCCTTGGCTGTGGCGGTTATGATAGCGTCGGGCGAGCTCACCCCTGTACGCTGAAGTACAACGAGCGAGGTGAGTAGGGCGCGCTTGAGAATCGCACTGAGCCGTCGGGCAATCATGGGTGGAATTTTTGGCATTTCGTTGGCCTGTATGTCGGCGTATCTTACTGCCGTTTTGAGATAAACCTGTCTGGCAGCCGATGGTTCGCCTTGTCTACCGGAATTGTTGAACTCGGAGAAAACGAGCGACGTGTCGTTGCCTCCGAAACCGAATGAATTACATAGCACGTGTTTGAGCCGGCGGTTGGTTTGAAGCTTGCTCACCGGCTCCAAACCATCTTCCATCGGTGCCGACCAATGCAGCGTTGGCGGAATGAACCGTCCTTCAATTGCGAGCAGGCATATTGCAGCTTCGATGCTGCCCGACGCACTCGTAGTGTGACCGGTCATTGCCTTGGTAGACGACACAGGCGGCATGCACTTGCCGAACACACGACGTAGTGCCTCACTTTCACTTGCATCGTTATTGGGCGTACCGGTGCCATGGGCGTTCACGTAGTCTATGGCATCGGGCTTCAATCCGGCTACCGACAGAGCTTTCGTCATCGACAAACAGGCGCCATCACCATTGGCCGACGAGGCCGTTTGATGGAACGCGTCGCAGGCATTGCCCCAGCCCGAGAGTACTGCCAAGGGCTTTACACCGCGCCGGCGAGCACTCTCCAGGGTTTCCATCACGAGGAACGCGGCGCCTTCGCCTAAGTTGAGTCCGGCGCGCGAAGCATCGAACGGGCGACACGGTTCTTTGTCGAGAATCATGAGCGTGCGGAATCCGTTGAAATGGAATCGCGATAGGCATTCGCTTCCGCCCGCAACCACCCGCTCGAATCGGCCGCTGCTGATGAGGTTCGCACCTACAAGAACACTGTTGGCGGCCGACGAGCAGGCGGTTGAACATGTGGTGGTAGCACCCCACAAACCGAAATAATCGGCCATACGCCGGGTGGTTTCTCCGCAGTCGCCCGTCTCAGTATCGCCCACCTTGTGTTGCAGTTCGACGATGTCCATGTCGGCCACCGTCGTGCCCGAAATCAAAGCGGCTGTTTGGATGTCGTGTTTGGTGAGACCGGCATGCTTGATGGCCTCGCCGAGAGCGAGTATACCGAGCAGAACGGTGCGCGATGTCTCTTTATTTTCGATTCCCAGCATAACTTTCATCTGCTCGTTGCTCATGTCGACTTCGCCTGCGGGATAGTCTTTGTGAATGGTTCGGAGATGGCGCACGGGGGCTATGCCCTCGCGTTCTTCGAGCAGAGCTTGGCGAACCTCATGACAACCGGTGCCGATGGAGGAAACGATGCCGATGCCGGTGATGACTATCATTTTTTTCGGTTCTTTTCGATGTAGTCGGCCATGGAGTCGATCGAGGCGAAGATGGCTTTGCCTTCGGTGGGATTGTTGAGACGAATGCCGTATTCCTTTTCCATGAGCACAATCAATTCGAGTGCGTCGATGGAGTCGAGCCCAAGTCCTTCGCCGAAAAGCGGAGCCGAATTGTCGATGTCGGCCGGTGCCATCTCTTCGAGCGACAGTGCTTCGATGATTTGTGCCTTAAGTGTTTCTTTTAATGTATTCATATTGTTTGTTTTGATTAAATGTGACGTTTGTAAAGGCCGAGGATAGCCTCGAAGCGGTCGGCCGATTCATATTCTATCCATCCGCCCAACACCATGCGCGTTTCGCTATCGGCGAAGGCCGAACGGATGAGCTCATCGACGAGCGTGGGTTCTTTGTTTTCGAGGATGAAGAATGAGGTCTCGCCGTGCATCTTGTTGCGTATGGCTATTTCGCCGGTGACGATGTTTGAAAGGGTGTAGACGAAGGTGGCCGGACTGGGATAGAATTGCTCCGTGTGCTGAATGGTGGCTTGATATTTCTGGTCGGTTAGCAGGCAGCCGGTGCGTCCGACGAGCATCACGGCGCAATCGTCGAGCGTCGCGCGGTCGATGTCTGACAGGAGCAGTTCGGAGGCGATGAAGCCGAGGCGGCTAAGAGCATCCATTTTGTAGAACTTGGGATAGTTGACAGCCACCTGTTTGTAAAGTTCTGCGAGTAGTGCGCTGCCTTTGGCGGAGGTGATTACGGGGCGGCCGTTGAGTTCTACGCTTTCAGAGCAGAGGTGTACTCGGCTGATGATGTCGGCCTTTGGGATGATGGGGGCGGATGATGCCTCGTCGGAGCCTTTCACCCAGCGAACGGCGGCATTGCAGCCTCCGAATCCCGAGAGGAGTTTTATGAATTCGCGTTCGTGGGTGCTCGTGGGACGGCTGATGATGTTTAGCTTGTTGCTCACTCCGAGGGTGCCGAATCCGCGTGTGGGAATGATGGTGCCAGCCTCGACGGCTCGCATCGAGAGGATTGTTTCGAGCACACCGGCCGCTCCCATCGTATGTCCGTAGTAGCCTTTGAGTGCGTTGACGGGCGTATGGAGCAGTCCGGCTCGGGCGATGGCAAACGATTCCATTTCGTCGTTGTAGGGTGTGGCGGTGCCGTGGAGGTTCACAAAGGCCAGACGGGCTGTGTCGTCTGGTAGTACGCGTCGTAGGGCTCGGAAGCTGCCCTCGCCTGTTCGCGACGGACCGGAGATGTGGTTTGCGTCGTTGCGTATGGCGATGTGGCCGGATGTCCATCCGTCGGCGGCCGATTCGTCGGCACGGAGTATCATGGTGGCGGCTGCCTCGCCCAGATTCAGGCCTGTGCGGTGGGCGTCGAATGGCCTGCACGGCTCGCTCGAGAGGGCTTTGAATGATTGGAAACCTGATACGATGAACTTCGATTGGACATCGCATCCGCAGACTATGGCGTGGGTGTAGCGGCCTGATTGCATCAGGCGATGGGCTGTGGCTTGGGCGCATACGCCGGAGATACAGGCGTTTGACACCACGACGGGCTGGTTGGGATTGCCGAAGAAGCGGGCGATGACGGCGGCCGACTTGCCGAGCCGGATGCGCTCGCGCGGTATGCTGGGTTGGTTCTCGTCGTCGAGCAGTTCCACGTTTCCTTTTGTGGTTGAGAGTACGAAGAGCACTCGTTTGTCGGCTGCATCGATGTGTGTTTGGGCGAGTGCGTAGCTGATGGAGAGGATGGCCAGCTGCTCGAACCGAGTGTATCTTCCGGCGTTTGTGCTAATGGCGGAGAAGCGTTCGGCGATGGCGCCGTCGGGAAAGAGCGAGGCCACGAACGGTCGTGGGAGGTTCCATTTGCCGTCATGGCGTGTGAGCTTGCTTTCGCCGTGCATCACGCGGGCGAAGTTTTCGTTGGTTGTCCAGCCCAGTGGCGAACAAATGTTATCGGCTATACATTCCATTGTTATCGGTTTTTACCGGAAGCTTATTAGCTTTTTTCGGATTGCTTATTAGCTTCTCTCAAAAAGCTCTTAAGCTTTCCCTGAAAAGCTCTTAAGCTTTTTCTGAAAAGCTCTTAAGCTTTCCCGAGACTGCTTATTAGCTTTCTTCGGATAGCTCATTATCTGTTTTTAGATTACTCATTAGCTTCTTCCAACTGAAATACTTTCCATCGCTTTTGCCACGCGGTGTAGAAGTCGGGACGGTACCACAGGAGGCGGTATTCTCTGTCCATGAAGGCTTGCACGCTGTGGCCGGTGGCGATGAGTGCGTTGGTTTGGGTGTCGCGAATCTCGTAGTCGAACACTATCTTGGCGGCTTCGGTGGGGCGATAGAAGATGTCGACGCGGCAGTGCATACCGTATACGATGGGGCGCAGATAGCGGAAGGAGAGGTCGACGAGCGGGGCGAAGCAACCGGCGGCGGCAATGGTCATGTATTCCAGTCCGTATTTGGCGCCGAACGCCTCGCGGGCATCTTCGAAGTAGAGGGCATAGGAGCCGTGCCACACAACGTTCATCGAATCGACTTCGCTGAATCGTACGTCTATCTGTTTCGAGGCTTGCAGGGTTGTCATTCGTTTGGTGTTTGTGGGGTTGGGGCGGTTTGTTCGGCCAGCGCAATTTTTATCTGCGTCTCGGCTATCAGTTCGTCGGCCGCTTCAACTCGGGCCGATGCGAGGGTCATTCCCATCACGCTTTCTTCGATGACGACGGTGGTTCGGAGTGTTTCGCCGACTCGTGGCTCGCGATATATCGTGAGGTTGCGCACGGCTCCGATGTAGCCCACCTGAACGGCCTGACGAAGGATGTACTTGTTGACAAAGCCTAAACGGGCAGCGCACGATTGGGCGATGTTCTCAATCACGCCGGCGGCTTTCAGTACGCCTTGCTCGCAGAAGAGGTTATCTCGTTGCGGGGTGAAGCTGCACACGGTTCGGGTGTCGTCGCAAGCAAGCAGTCGGTCGACCATCACGAATGGCGGTTGCTGGGGCAAGAGCGTGAGTACGTCGATGTTTTCGAATGGCGGGATGCTATTTCTTTCCATCTGTTTCGTTGTTTGTTTCTGCCCAAAAGTCGAAGAAGTTGAACCATTGCGTGGGGTATTTCCTGACGGTTTCCTCGACCAGCGCGGCGTATTGCTGGGACAGCTGGTGAATGAACTCTTTCTTCGGAAGCGACTCATCGGGCAATGCCAACCGACGAACGAAAATGCGATAACCCTTCACCGATTCTTTCATTACGAAGATGGCCAGTGCGGGCGTTCGGCGTTGTTGGATGGTTGCAAAAGGTCCCATCGGAAAGTGAGCCGTCTGTCCGAAGAACGTACACGCCACGGTACGCTCCGAACCATCGCAACGGTCGGCCGGTAGGCTTACAATCTCGCCGTCGCGCAGTGCTCGGTTGATGGCGAAGAGGTGGCTCATGTCTGGGCGGATGGGAATCATGCGGATGTTTGTTCGTCCGAACTGAATCGTTCGATTCTCCATCACCGTTTCGGTTTCGCCGGCAAAGATGATGGCGTTGATGGTTTTTTGCTCGGAAACTAAGTTGTAACCGCCCATCTCGTAGTTGCCAACATGCGCGCTGAGCATCATAAACGAGCCCGGTGCAGAGGCCAGTTCGGCGAAGGCTTCGTAGTTGTCGATGGCGATGCTAAACTTCTTTCCCGCATAAGCGGCAAAGCGGTCGATGATGACCTGACCGAACCGGAAGAAGTTGACATATGCCAGAAAGACGGAACGCAGCCTGCCGCGCCCTATCCGGCGACGGAAGAATGAATAGGAAGTTTTGAATCCTCGACCGAAAAGCATATAGAATGGCACGACTACCGCCACCCCTGCGTAGTAGATGCGGAGGTTGAGAAAGCGGAAACAGTTGATGAGTTGCTGTTGCATCCACTTGTTTCCGTCGGTTGAGCCTTGCCATTCGCGTTGCATGGAGCCTATGCGTTTACCTTGCGTTCGATGTAGTCGCAGAAGTCTTTAAGGGTGACGACGTCGGCCATTTCTTCGGGTTTGATTTTAAAGCCGAAGTTGTTTTCAACAATCACCACAATGTCTACGAAGTCGAGACTATCGATGCCGAGGTCGTCTTTGAGTTTACCCTCGGGTTTGAGCTTTTCTTCGTCGATTTCCAAATCTTCGATGAGGAAGTGCCTCACCTTTTCTTCAATTTCTGTTCGTGTCATGAGTTTTATATGTGTTTTAATGTAACATCCAAGATGGTGTGCCCCTGTCCGAGTCCGTCGTGTATGGATTCCACCTCCAGACCGGCGCGACTAATGAGGCGAATGAGGTCGTCGCTGTGATACATTTTCGAGTTGCCGTTGGCCATGGTTGTGAAATAAACGCTCGTCATCGTTAGGCAGAGCGTGGCGGGTTCGAAGCGTTGCCTGTCCCAAAATGTTTCCATGATGTAGAGGTGGGTATGGGCCGACATGACTTGGGCGGCGCGCCGGAGAATGCTTTCGATTTCTTTCTCGGCGAAGCAGTCGAGAAATTGGCTCATCCATATCGCGTCCCACTCGCCTGAGGGCAGGCTGTTCGACGCATCGAGCAGATTGGTTGCGAAGCTCGATATGCGGTCGGCTCCGGGTTTGTTGGCTACGTTGCGACGCATCATGTCGATTTGTCCGGGCAGGTCTACAATCGTCACTTCCACCTGCGGGTCGTACTCCACGCATCGCAGTGCGAATCGTCCGGTGTTTCCGCCCACGTCCATCAAACGCTTGGGTTTGCGGGCGAAGACAACGGGCAGAGCCTCGTCGAATGAGTGGTCGCTATAGAAGTGGTCGAATCCGAACCAGCTTTTCTGCACTTGTTCGGGCAGTTGGGCGAGTCCTTCGTATATGGTTGGCCACGTGCCGAGTGTTTTCAGTCCTTCCGGTCGTTTGTTTACGAGCGATTCTTCGAGATGGAAGAGCCCGCGATAGTTTACGTCGTGGTTGAAGTCGATGTTTACTCGTGTGGCGGGGTCGGTGAGCAGGAACCATCCGGTTTTCGAGAGTGTGAATCGGTCGGTTTCGGCATCTACGAGAATGGTGCCTGCGCTGAGCGATGCGTCGGTGAGTATCTTCACGGCATAGACGGATAGTTTTGTGTGTTGGGCGATTTGGTCGACGGTTAGTCCGTCGGCGTTGTCGCGCAGCAGGTCGAGTATGCCGAACTTCACCATCAGTCGCGAAACCTGAAACACCACAGGCGCCCACGCTATGAATTCGGCCAGCCGCTGTGCCTCGCGTGCCGAAAGTTGCTCGCGGGTGTAGCGCTCGGTGAGGGAGGGGAATAAGTTCATCGTTGTGTTTTGTATTTTAAGTTCTGTTTTATGCTTGCAAGGAGTGTTGCGAGAGCCAAACCATTTGGATTTTCGTTTGCGGGAGTCCCGCCGGGCTGAAATTATTTGGATTTTCGTTTGCGGGAGTCCCGCGAGGCCCAAACCATTTATTAATGGCTTTTGCAGGCTTTTTTCATTGTTTTTACAGTGTCTTCGGCCATCTTCTTCGAAGGCGTCGCGCAGCATGTTTAAACCGCTGAAAATTGCGATAATTGCTACTAATATCCTTTCCATAAAAATAATTAAGTCGTTATTTCTCAATAATCAGTGCGCTGTTGGTGCCTCCGAATCCGAATGAGTTTGAGAGCACGGTGTGCAGCTCGGTTTCCACGGTTTGGGCGGCGATGTTGAGTGGGGCGGAATATTCGTCGGGATTGTCGAAGTTCACGTTCGGTGCAACGAAGTTGTGTTGCATCATGAGAATGCTGTAGACTATCTCGCTTGCGCCGGCCATCCAACATTCGTGGCCGGTCATGCCCTTGGTGGAGCTGATGAGTGCGCGCTCGTTGCCGAAGAGGCGGGCGAGGGCTTTGGCTTCGAACATGTCGCCCTGCGGAGTGGAGGTGGCGTGGGCGTTGATGTAGTCGATTTGGCCGGCCGCTATGCCTGCGTCGTTCATGGCACGTTGCATGGCCAGCACGCTGCCGTCGTCGCTGGGTTGGGATATTCCGCCGCCGTTGCTCGAGAATCCATAGCCCGTTACTTCGCAGAGTATCGTGGCGCCGCGGGCGATGGCGTGGTCTCGGTCTTCGAGCACAAGGGCAGCCGCTCCGCCGCTGGGGATGAGTCCGTCGCGGTCGCGGTCGAACGGTCGGGAGGCTCGCTCTGGCTCGTCCATCCGCTTTGAGAATGCGCCGAGGGCGTCGAAGGTGGCCATGGAATATACGTTGACCTCCTGGGCGCCGCCGCAGAGAACCATATCCTGAAGACCTTGTTTAATCATTATGTAGCCGAGCCCGATGGAATGACTTCCGCTCGCACAGGCTGCGCTCACGGTGAAGTTTACGCCGCGCAGGTGGAAGATGGTGCTCATGTTCATCGTTACGGTGGAGTTCATCGATTGGAAGATGTATCCGCTGCCGAGGAGCGCCGAGTCGTGTTTGGCTTCCATGATGCGGGCGGCTTCGATGACGGGTGTCGACGAGGAGTCGTTGCCAAAGATGCAGCCTATTTCGTTGCCGAACATATAATCTTCGTCGATGCCGGCCATTGCGAAGGCTTCCTTGGAGGCCATGAATGCGTATTCGCCTTCTTCGGGCAGGCCGGTGCGCATGCGGCGGTCGAGCAGTCCTTTGAGCTTCGGGCGTTCAACAATACCGGTGAGCCCCGACTGATAACCATACTCCAGTCGCGCGCTGTCGAGGCCGATGCCGCTTCGCCCCGTTCGCAGGCTTTCCGTTACTTCTTGGGTGTTCTTTCCGAGGCATCCCCAGAGGCCGATGCCTGTTACTACGACTCTTTTCATGAATAAAGTCCTCCGTTGATTCCGATGGCTTGTGCGGTGATATAAGCTGCATCGTCGCCTGCAAGGAAGGCCACGAGGGCGGCTACTTCGTCGGCCTTTCCAAATCGGCCGGCCGGAACGAGTTTCTTGAGTTCGTCTTGGTTCAAATCCTTTGTCATATCGCTTTCAATAAACCCGGGGGCTACGGCGTTCACGGTTATTCGACGTGGTGCAACCTCCTGTGCCAACGCTTTTGTTGCGCCGATGAGGGCGGCCTTGGCGGTGGAATAGTTTGCCTGCCCGGGCAGTCCTTTCAATCCGGAGAGCGACGAGATGTTGATGATTCGTCCGTCGCGTCGTGTCATCATTCGTTTGAGCAGGCGACGTGTGGTGTAGAAGAATCCGTTGAGCGTGGTGTCTACAACAGAGTGCCACTCGCTGTTCTGCATGAATATCATGAGATTGTCGCGACGGATGCCGGCGTTGTTCACCAGCACGCCGATGTAGTCGTCGGGATGGCTGTCTTCCCATTCGCCGAGGGCGCGCTCTATTTCTTCGGGCTTCGATACATCGAATCGCAGTAGTTCGGCTTGTCCGCCGGCCTGTTCGATTTCGTTTTTCGTTTCGGCAGCCGCAGCTTCGTTTGACACATAGTTAATCACAACGGGTAATCCCGTTTGTGCAAGTCGGATGGCTATGGCGCGACCGATTCCTCGGCTTCCGCCTGTCACTAAAGCGTATTTCATTTCTTCAAATATTCAATCGTGTTTGCGAGGTCGTCGTAGAAAGGTTTGTCTTCGACGATGGTTCTGCAAATCGTTCTCAGTTCGTTGTAGATGTTCCGCGTAGCCGGCGCGAGCTCATCGGCAATGCCGAGGCAATCGGTGGCTTGCGCGAGAGCTATCATCAGTATGCCCATCACCTCGTAGGCGTTCTCAATGACTCGGGCACAGAGTAGGGCGGTGTTGGTGCCCATGCTCACGATGTCCTGATTGTCGTTGTTGTTGGGAATGGAGTGCACATAGTTAGGCATGGCCAGCGTTTGGCACTCGGCGGTGGTTGATGTGGCGGTGAACTGGCAGGCTTGCATTCCGTAGTTCAGTCCGAGTGTGCCCATGTTGAGGAAGGGCGGAAGAATACCGTTGATGCGGTCGTGAAATAGATAGTTGAGTTGGCGTTCGGCAAGCATTGCGAGCCTTACGATGGCTATCTTGACCTTATCTTCCTCGAGCGATATGTAGTCGCCGTGGAAGTTTCCGCCATGGTAGACGTTCTCCGTTTCGGGGTCTATGATGGGATTGTCGCACGCCGAGTTGAGCTCCTCGTCGATGAGCGTGTGGGCAGCAACGAGCGTGTCGTGAATCGGCCCGAGAATCTGCGGCGTGCATCGCAGCGAATAATAAGCCTGCACTTTTTGCTCGAAAACGTTCTGCTGGCATTTCTCCTTTTTATATAGTACGTGTTCGCGCTTCTGCAATCGACGACTGCCCGCAGATAGCTTGCTCATGCGTTGGGCTATGAGTTGCTGACCTGTGTGCCGACGACAAGCGTTAAGCGGTTCGCTCATCCAATCGTCGAACGACGCGGCAATCTCGTTCATCCACACGGCCGCAAGCACGCTCCAATCAAGTAGTCGTTCGGCATAAATCTGGTTAACCGCACTGATACCCGTCATCACGCTGGTTCCGTTTACGGCCGAAAGTCCCTCACGAATATGAATCTTCATCGGCTCGATGCCGTTCTCTTTGAGTATCTCGGCCGACGGTCGCCACTCGCCGCGATAATGCACCTTGCCTTCGCCAATCATCGTGAGTGCGATGTGCGCCAATTGCACCAAATCGCCACTGGCTCCCACGCTCCCGTGCTGCGGAATAAAGGGCAGAATGTCGGCATTAATCATCTGTACGAGCATCTTAACTACGCTGGGATGTATGCCCGAGCGCGCTTGTGCAAACGTTCCGACGCGAGCAACCATGGCCGCCTTTACGTAGATATCGTCGAGCGGCCGACCGGCGCCGGTTGCATGACTGCGAATGATGTTGTATTGAAGTTCTTCGAGATGCTTGTCTTCGACCCGCCATTGTGCCATCGGCCCGAATCCGGTGTTGATGCCGTATATTATTCGATTCGTAGCAAATGATTTCAGAAAATCGTAGCAGTGTCTGATACGTTGATAGACAGTATCATTGAGATGTACTCTCTCATCATGGAAGAGATACTTCTCAACACTCTCAATTGTAAAAATAAAGTTGTCCATAACCTTTTTTAAACACGTTTATCCTTGCAAGACACAAAATGCGGATGCAAAAATAATGATTTATTTCCTATAAAACAAATAACTGTAAATGGTTTCGACGCAGACGCACGCTTCATAAGTTCCACTAAGAAAAAACTAAACTTCTCAACACCAAGACAAGGATTTATGAATTTTAGTTTGTTCGCCGTAAGCCCCGCACTGTTTACCGCATGCGTTCAGTATAAGCGAAGCACCGTATAATGCTGATTTGGGTTTTGCCTCCGCATGAAGAGGAGCAGGGAGGAAAGGAACGAGAATACAGATGAAACGGAGACGGGATGCGGATAAAACGGCATCGCAATGCAGGAGAAACGGATGCACGATGCGGATGGA
>ERZ772960.1493-NODE-1493-length-18587-cov-11.537017_pt1 | contig 18587 bp, 19 predicted proteins | sample MGYA00580678_ERZ772960 | MGnify/ENA primary metagenome ERZ772960 (study PRJEB29015, sample SAMEA2737930) | human oral metagenome | biome: human oral; feature: human-associated habitat; material: dental | place: China | collected 2059 ... | reverse complement strand
ATTTTTGGCGCGAGAATCATATTGCACAGCAGGCGGTGGATCAGCGTGAGGGCTGCGAGCCGTTCACGTTCTACGATGGTCCGCCGACGGCGAACGGCCGCCCGCACATCGGGCATGTCCTGACGCGTGTGATCAAGGATATGCTGCCGCGCTATCAGTCGATGAAGGGGCGCAAGGTGCTTCGCAAGGCGGGCTGGGACACGCATGGGCTGCCCGTCGAGCTCGAGGTCGAGAAGGCGATCGGCATCAACGGCAAGGAGCAGATCGAGGACTACGGCATCGAGCCGTTCATCAAGAAGTGCCGCGAATCCGTCTGGACATACAAGGCGATGTGGGAGGAGTTCTCCGATGTCGTCGGCTTCTGGGCGGACATGGAGCATCCCTACATCACGTACGAGAACAACTTCATCGAGTCCGAGTGGTGGGCGCTCAAGGAGATCTGGAAGAAGGGGCTCCTCTATCAGGGGCACAAGATCGTCCCGTACTGCCCGCGCTGCGGCACGCCGCTCTCCTCGCACGAGGTTGCGCAGGGCTATAAGGATGTGACGGAGCGTTCGGCAATCGTGCGCTTCAAGGCTGCCGATGAGGATGCCTACTTCCTCGCGTGGACGACGACCCCGTGGACGTTGCCGTCGAACCTCGGACTCTGCGTGAATCCGAATGTGACCTATGTGAAGGTGCGTGTCTATGGCAAGGTCTACTATCTCGCCGAGGCACTGGTGGACAGCGTATTTGCGGATTCGTGGGGCGACCGTGAGATCCTTGCGACGATGAAGGGCAGTGACCTCGAGTACCGCAAGTACGAGCCGCTCTACCCCTTTGCAACGAAAGACGTGCAGGACAAGGCGTTCTTCGTTATCTGCGACGACTACGTTACGACCGAGGACGGCACGGGCATCGTCCACACGGCGCCCGCATTCGGTGAGGACGATAACCGCGTCTGCCGCAAGTACAATATGCCGTTCGTCCAATTCGTCAACGACAAGGGCGAGATGACGGAGGAGACGGATTGGCCGGGCGTCTTTGTAAAGGACGCAGACCCGCTGATCCTTGACGACCTCGAAAAGTCGGGCAAGCTCTTCAAGGCGCCCGAGTTCACGCACAGCTATCCGCATTGCTGGCGCTGCGATACGCCGCTGATCTACTACGCGCGCGCCTCGTGGTTCATCCGCATGACGGCGGTGCGCGATGCGCTTGTTGCAAACAATGCGACGGTCAACTGGATTCCAAAGTCCATCGGAGAGGGGCGCTTTGGCAACTGGATCGAGCATGTGCAGGACTGGGGCATCAGCCGCGACCGCTATTGGGGCACGCCTCTCAATATCTGGAAATGCGACTGCGGGCATGAGCATTCGGTTGGCTCGATCGCTGAGCTGCGCGAGCTTCAGCCGGAGTGTCCCGCAGATATTGAGCTGCATCGTCCGTACATCGATGCAATCACGTTCCCGTGTGAAAAGTGCGGCGGGACGATGCACCGCGTACCCGAGGTCATCGACTGCTGGTTTGACTCCGGTGCAATGCCGTTTGCACAGTGGCATTATCCGTTTGAGAACAAGGAAATCTTCGAGAAATACTTCCCTGCGGACTTCATCTCCGAGGCGGTCGATCAGACACGCGGCTGGTTCTACTCGTTGATTGCGATTGGAACGCTGCTCTTTGACAAGAGCCCGTACCGAAACGTCATCGTCCTCGGTCATGTGCAGGACGAGAACGGGCAGAAGATGAGCAAGTCCAAGGGCAACGCCGTCGAGCCGATGGATGCCCTGCGCCGTCACGGTGCGGACGCAATCCGCTGGTACTTCTACGAGAATAGTGCGCCGTGGCTGCCGAACCGCTTCTCCGACGATGCGGTGCAGGAGGGGGCGCGCAAGTTCATGGGGACGCTCTGGAACACGTATGCGTTCTACGTTCTCTATGCGAATATTGACGAGTTTGATCCGACGAAGCACATACTCGACTATGACCGCCTCTGCGTCATGGATCGCTGGGTGTTCTCGCGCCTCAACACGATGGTGCGTACGGTGGATGACTGCCTTGCAAACTATCGCGTGACCGAGGCGGCAAAGGCAGTACAGTCCTTTGTTGAGGAGCTGTCGAACTGGTACGTGCGCCGCAGCCGCAGCCGTTTCTGGGCGAAGGGCATGGAGCAGGACAAGGTGGATGCCTACCTCACGCTCTACACGGCGCTCGTCACGACAGTGAAGGCGGCGGCGCCGATGGTGCCCTTTATCACGGAGAGCATCTACCGCAACCTCGTCTGTTCGGTCGACAAGAGTGCGCCGATCTCCGTACACCTCGCGGATTTCCCGACGGTGAACGAGGCGTGGATCGACCCCGCGCTTGAGGAGAATATGGAGATCGTGCTCGAGGTTGTGACGCTCGGACGCGCGGCGCGCAATGCGGCAAACATCAAGAACCGTCAGCCCGTTGCAAATATGTTCGTCAAGGCGGAGCACGCTCTGCCGGAGTTCTTCGTCGAGATCATCGAGGACGAGCTGAATGTCAAGGCGGTCACGTTCCGCGACGATATGTCGGACTTCCTCGCCTACCATGTGAAGCCGAATTTCCACGTTCTCGGCCCGAAGGTTGGCAAGCAGATGGGCGCGGTCAAGAAGGCGCTCGAGGAGAGCGACGGCGCGGAGGTAAAGGACGCGCTCGCGGGCGATGGCAGCTACACGCTGCATCTTGCGGACGGCGATGTTACCATCACGGCGGAGGATGTCGAGGTCACAGTTTCGCAGCAGGAGGGCTATAACTGCCAGAGCTACGGCGGCGTGACGGTCGCACTCGAAACCACACTCACGCCGGAACTCATTGAGGAGGGCTTCGTCCGCGAGATCATCAGCAAGGTGCAGACGATGCGCAAGGAATGCGGTCTCGAGGTTACGGATCACATCGCACTCGATCTCTCGGGCAACGAGAGGCTGACTGCAATCGCACGCAAAAACGAATCGTTTATCCGTGAGATCACGCTCGCCGATAGCATTTCCTACGACGCGCCCTCAGGCATGAGCAAGGAGTGGAACGTCAACGGTGAGAAGCTGACAATCAGCATCGCATAAGACAAATACAGCAGGTCGTTTTGTTCGGGTGCTGCCCGAACAAAACGGCTTTTCTATTGACAACGTGAGTACATATCGTATAATAAAAACAATAAACAATGACGAATTAGGAGAGTGGTCGCAATGGTAAAATTCAGCTACTATGGTCATGCGGCTTTTTTGCTTGATGACGGGACGCACAAGGTGCTTGTGGATCCGTTTCTGACGGGGAATCCGACGGCAAGCATCGCGGCGAACGAGGTGGACTGCGATTTCATCCTGCTCACGCACGCGCACGGGGATCATCTCGGCGACGCTCCTGCGATTGCGGCGCGTACGGGGGCGGCGATCGTTGCGATCCCCGAGGTCATTGCCGTCTGCGAGGGACAGGCGTGTGCGGAGATCAAATCCCATCCAATGAACATCGGGGGCTCGCTCGATCTGCCGTTCGGCAAGGTGCGCATGACGATTGCTCAGCACAGCGCGGGCGTTGCGGGCGGAATTGCGTGCGGCTTTGTGATCTACATCGGCGGCAAGGTCGTTTACTATTCGGGCGACACGGCGCTCTTTAGCGATATGCAGCTGATCGGGCGCAAGGATGCGCTCGACTATGCCGTGCTCCCCATCGGCGACAATTATACAATGGGGCTTGAGGATGCAGCGATGGCGGCACAGTGGCTCAATGCAGGTCATGTCATCCCCGTCCACTACGACACATGGCCGGTGATCGCGCAGGAGGTCAACCGCTACAAGGAGGTCACGGAGGCGATGACGCGCGCGAAGGTGAACGTCGTTGCGCCGGGCGAAACGATCGACCTTTGAATGTGACGGCAAAATCGCCCGTGCTCGTCCTTGTAGGACCTACGGCGGTCGGCAAGACGGAGCTTTCGCTGAAGTTGGCGGAGGCGCTCGGGACGGATATCATCTCGGGCGACTCCATGTGCATCTACCGCGGCTTTGACATCGGCAGCGCAAAGCCGACGGCTGAGGAGCAGGCGCGCGTTACGCATCATCTGGTGGACATCTTGGACGCAGACGAGGCGTTCTCCGTGACGGAATTTGTCACGCGCGTCGCCACGCTTGTGCAGGCGCATGAGGCGCAGGTGCGGCTGCCGTTCATTGTCGGCGGGACGGGACTCTACATCAAGGCGCTCATCGAGGGCTATGACTTCAACGAGACGCAGGAGCACAACTGCTTTCGCCGTGCGATGGCGGGGATTGCGGCGCGGCGCGGCAATGAACGCGTGCACGGTTTCCTTGCGCATCGCGACCCTGCTGTTGCTGCGCGCCTTCATGCGAACAACCTCAGGCGCGTCATCCGCGCGCTGGAGACCCTGCGCTACGGTGCGGAGCGCATCTCGCAGGAGAATGCGATGGATGCGGGGGACGCGCCCTACGATGCGCTTGTCATCGGACTCACGCGGGCACGCCCACATCTTTACGAGCGGATCAATGCGCGCGTGGAGACGATGTTTGCGGCAGGTTTTGTGGATGAGGTGGCGGCTCTCCTCGCGCGCGGGATTTCGCGTGATGCCCCCGCGATGAAGGGGATTGGCTATAAGGAGACGGCAGCGTATCTCGCGGGCGAGATGGGTTTTGCAGAAACACTCGCTGCCATTCAGACGGCGACGCGCCATTTTGCAAAGCGCCAGATGACATGGTATCGGCGCATGCCCTACATTCACTGGTACGATGCGGACGAACAGACGGAGACACAGCTGCTGCATGAAATCCTTGCGGACGTGCGTGCATGGCGGTGCAATAGAGAAAGGAGCGCTCAGGCGTGACGGCAAAAATCATCAACTTGCAGGATAATTTTCTCAATCAGGTGCGCAAGGACGGTATTTCTGTGACCATCCACCTTGTGAACGGCTTTCAGATCAAGGGCACGGTGCGTGGCTTTGACAATTTTGTCGTCATGGTGGACACGATGGGGAAGCAGCAGATGATCTACAAGCATGCGATCTCGACCATCACACCTGCCCAGCCCGTCAAGACGATGACTGAGGAGTCCTGATAGTCACGTATAGGAACGCTGCTGCACCGCGATGGGAGCAGCAGCGTTCCTTTTTGAGGAGACGATATGAAGACACGCGGTTTTGAAATTATCTCAATGTATCTGGCGGCAGGGATTCATCTGCCGGAGCGCAAGACGGGGGCGAGTACGGGATATGACTTCGCTGCGGCGGAAGAGGTTGTGATCCCGCCGGGGGACGTAGCTCTTATCCCGACGGGCGTCAAGGCGTATATGCAGCCCGATGAGGTGCTGCTCATCTATATTCGTTCGAGCACGGCACTCAAGAAGCATCTCATGCTGATGAACAGCGTGGGGGTGATTGATGCGGACTACTACGGCAATGCGGAGAACGAGGGGCATATCTACATCCCACTCTACAACTATGGGAAAGAACCTGTCTACATCGCGGCAGGGGAGCGGATCGCGCAGGGGATCTTTACGCATTATTTGACGGTGGACGGTGACACCGTAGGCTGCGGAGAGGCACGTGCGGGCGGCTTTGGATCGACAGGCGTTTGATGCGCTATGCGCGGCTTTTGACAGGAAAACGAAACTCATTTATAATGACGTTGCAAATGAATCTGTTTGGGAGATGTCATGAAATTATCGACGAAGGGGCGCTACAGCGTGACGGCGCTCTATGAACTTGCCCTCCACTACGGAGAGGGCGTTGTTCCGCTGAAGACGATTGCGCAGACGCAGCTGATCTCGGAAACGTATCTCGAGCAGCTGATGGTTTCGCTGCGCCGTGCAGGTCTTGTAGAGAGCGTGCGCGGGGCGCAGGGCGGCTACACGCTCGCGCTTCCGCCCGAGGAGGTTACGATTGGCCGCATCATCACGGCGGTGGAGGGACCGATTGCCCTTGTGGACTGCTTGCTGACGGGCGCAGAGGCGGATGATCAGAGCTGCGTGCGCGCGGGGCACTGTGTGACGCGCCAGATTTGGGAGGAGGTTCGCGACAGCATCAACGCTGTGCTGAACAATATTTCACTTGCCGATCTCATGCAGCGCAATCAAAATCGCATGGGCTGCAATCAGTAAACGGACGTTGTGTATTTTTGAAGAGAGCAGCAGGGCGCGACGGAAAAGATTTGTCTTTGCACCCCTCTTCATGTATAATTAGACTAATATATTCTGAAAGTGACAAAAGTCAGGGAGGGAGTCTCATGGTCGGAGACATCTTGCGAAGAGAGCGCGAGAAACAAGGGCTGACGATTGCCGATATCGAAAAGGGGACGAGTATTCGCAGGCTCTATATCGAGCACATCGAACGCGGCAATATTGCAGAGCTGCCGGGGTTGGTCTATGCGAAGGGGTTTGTGCGGAACTATGCGAACTTCCTGCATCTGGATGCAGAGTCGCTCGTGCAGCAGTTTGCAGAGGAGAACGGTAGCACGAGTGCACCCGTTCCGTCGCCTGCGGAGGCACCGTCGCGCCGGATCTCGCTGAGCAATGTGGGGGATGAATCGCTCTCGCAGATTTCCATCGGCAGCGAACGTTCGTCCTATGCGGGGATCTTTGGAAAACTTGCAGCGGGCATCATTGTGCTGGTTGCTCTCGTGGGCGGTGGGGCAGCCGTGATCTCAGCAATCAACTCGCCTGCGAAGGAGCCCCCTGCGCCGCCGGTCAAAGCGGAGAGTCCTGCAGCGCCGGCGAAGGCGGATGTCTCCGACACGGCACATGGCGCTGTAGTCGCGGATGGGGTCAACGTGAGCGTGACGCTCACAGAGCGCTGCTGGACAGAGGTCAGCGTCGACGGCAAGAGCGTCTTTGAGGGCATTATTGAAGAGGGCAAGACGGAGAGCTGGAAGGGCGAGGAATCCGTCGTCATCCGTGCGGGCAATGCGGGCGCGCTCGATGTTACCTTCAACGGGAAGAAGCTTGGTAAGTTCGGGGAGAATGGCGAAGTCCTCGAGCGACGCTTTGACAAAACGACAAAGGCGCTGAAGGATACGCTGCCATCCTCGCATACGCAGGATTCTGCCGCCGCACGCGAACAGGACACGACGCTGTTCGCAGAGCCCCCAGACACCGTTCCTGCAGAGGTGCAGGACACCGCGCGTGCGGAGAAGCAGGTTCCGACTGCCGATCTGCGAGATGCGAAACCCGCAAGGAATTCCATAAATAAACAGTGAGTTGCGGCGCATGAGGAAGGATGAGCACGATGAAATGTCCTTTTTGCAAGAAGCCGGATAGCCGGGTGATCGACTCGCGGGCGGCGGATGATGGCGCGACGATCCGCCGCCGCCGCGAATGCGGGGAGTGCGGTCGACGCTTTACGACATATGAGGTGGTGGAGAAGCTGCCGCTCATGGTGGTCAAGCGCGACAACCGACGCGAGCCGTTCAGCCGTGACAAGCTCCTGACGGGGATCATACGCTCCTGTGACAAGCGCGATATTTCAATGGAGCAGATCACGAATCTCGTTGCGGAGATCGAGCGCGATATCCGCAACCGCACGGAGCCGGAGGTGCCGTCGGAGAAGATCGGCGAGATCGTCATGGAACGACTGAAGGACTTCGATGAGGTTGCCTACATCCGATTTGCCTCCGTCTATCGGAAATTTGACGACATCACGAATTTCATCGAGGAACTCGAAACACTGCGTGCGCGGCGCGGGAAGGAGTAAGAGATAACGAAAGAGGTGGGACTTGGATCATCGGCTGAAGAGCAGTTTGAAGGAGCGCTTTGCAAAGGAGCGCGGCAGTTACCGCTATCCTGTGGGAGGACGCACGCGCTTTGCGCTCGCCTATCCGAATACCTACTTTGTCGGAATGTCGAACCTCGGGCTTCACATCATCTACGACCTTCTCAACAGGCGTGGGGATACGGCGTGTGAGCGCGTATTTCTGCCCGACCGTACGGAACTCCCGCGCTACGAGCGCACGCAGACGCCGATGATGAGCGTGGAGACGCAGACACCCCTTGCGGACTTCGCTGTCATCGGCTTTGCTATTTCTTTTGAGATGGATTACTTCCACGTTGTCAAAATGCTTGCGCTCAGCCATGTGCGGCTGTGCAGTGCAGAGCGCACGGCACGCGATCCGCTCGTCATTGCGGGCGGACCGTGTGCGACGTTCAACCCTGAGCCGCTGGCGGGGATTGTGGATGCCTTTGTGATCGGGGAAGGTGAGGTCATCATGCCAGCCTTGATGGATGCCTATCATGAGAGCGTTCGTCAGGGCGCGGATCGTGCCACTCTTCTGCGCTGCCTTGCACGCGTCCCCGGCGTCTATGTGCCCGCGCTCTACCGTGTGGACTACGATGCGGCGGGACGCATTGCAGCGCTCTCGTCCGAGGGGGAGACACCGCAAAGGGTTGCGCGTCAGTGGGTGGAGGATCTTGATGCGCATCCTGCGCACACAGTTGTGGTGACGGAGGATACGGAGTTCAACCTCTATCTCATTGAGACGGCGCGCGGCTGCGGAAGGCACTGCCGCTTCTGCATGGCGGGTTATTGCTTCCGCCGCCCACGCAACCGCTCCCTCGCCGTTATCGAGGAGGAGGTGCGCGCGGCATTGCCCTATGGGAAGAAGATCGGCCTGATGGGAGCGGCAATCTCGGATTATCCCGAGATCGATGAGCTCTGCCGCTCCATTCTTGGTGAGGGGCTGTCGATGTCTGTTGCGTCCTTCCGTGCGGATTCGGTGACGAAGGACCTCGTCGAGGCACTTGCCGCGAGCGGGCTAAAGACGTTGACGCTCGCGCCTGAGGCAGGGAGCGCACGCATGCGTGCAGTCATCAACAAGGGCATTGAGGAACACCATCTCTTCACGGCAATAGACCTCGGCGCGGCGGCACACATCCCAAATTTCAAGCTCTATATCATGGTGGGGTTGCCGTTCGAGGAGGATGCAGACATTGCGGCGATCATTGACCTCGCCGAGCGGCTGCGCCGCTATATGGACGAGAAGGGCAGCCGTGGCATGCTCACGCTCAGCGTGAATCCGTTCGTGCCGAAGCCCTTCACGCCGTTCCAGTGGATGCCGATGGCGTCCAAGAAGCGGCTTGACGCCGTGATGAAGACGCTCACACAGGCGCTGCGCCGCACGAAGAAGATTGTCGTCAACTTCGAGTCTCCGAAGGAGGCGCTCGTGCAGGCGATCCTTGCGCGCGGCGACCGACGCCTTGCAGAGCCGCTCATGCGCGCCGCAGCGGGACGCGGGGCAAAGGATCTCGTGCCCGAGATGCGGGATGCGGGGCTCTCTCCCGACGACTATCTCACGCGCGAATGGGCGGAGGATGATATGCTCCCGTGGGAGCATCTCGATATGGGCTTTACGAAACGCTACCTGCGGCAGGAATACGAACGGGCGGAGGCACTCAAGTCGACGCGCGGCTGCTTTGACGGCTGCACGCGCTGCGGCGTCTGCATTAAGGAAGAAAGGACGAACGCATGAGTTTTGTATTGCGACATATACGGGACAATCTGTGGAGCGGCAGGCTCGATATTTTTCCCGAGGACAGGCTCGTACACGGCTTTTCTGCGCGGCTGGGCGGCGTGAGCAAAGCGCCGTTCGATGCGCTCAACATGGCGCTGCACGTCGGCGATGATCCCGCGCACGTTTGGGAGAACCGACGGCGGTACTTTGCAGCGCTCGGTCTGGACGCCGAGCAGATCTGTACGGTCCGTCAGGTGCACGGGACGGAGATTGTGCGTGCCTTTCGGCGCGATGCGGGGCGCGGTGCACGGGACTATGCAGATGCTCTCGCGGATGCGGACGCCGTCATCACGAACGACAGCGGCGTTGCACTCATGCTCTGCTATGCGGACTGCGTGCCCGTCCTCCTCTACGATCCCGTGCACAATGCAGCAGGTGTCGTACACGCGGGCTGGAAAGGCACGGCTGCGTGGATTGCGGCACAGACCGCTGCGCGCATGGGTGAGGAGTTTGGCACGCAGGCCGCCGATGTGCTTGTGGGAATCGGACCCTCGATTGGCGCAGGCTGCTATACGGTCGGCGCGGAGGTTGCAGAGCGTTTTCGCGCGGCGTTCCCGGTATATGCGGATGAGATTATAGAGGAGAGAGCTGGAGAGATCCATCTCGACCTCTGGGCGGCGAATCGCTTGCAGCTTTTGGAGGCGGGCGTTGCGGAAGATAATATTGACTGCGCGGGGATATGTACCTCGTGTGAACGTAATTTTTTCTACTCCTATCGTGCCGCAGGCGGCAGGACGGGACGACTTGCGGCGGTGATGGAGCTGAGATGAGTGAGGATATGATGATAGGCGCACGAATTCAGGAGGTGCGACGTGCGATTGCAGAGGCGTGCGGACGGCGCACACGCGTGCCCGCAGATGCGCCTGTGGAACTGATTGCCGTGACGAAGAACCACCCCGTCGAGGCAATGCAGGCGGCGATTGATGCGGGCATTACGGACATCGGAGAGAACCGCGTGCAGGAGGCATTGAATAAGGCGGAGACCTTGGAGCGCGAGGTCAAATGGCATCTCATCGGGCATTTGCAGCGGAATAAGGTGAAGCACGCCGTGCGTCAATTCGATTTGATTCATTCCGTGGATTCCGTCCGACTTGCGCAGGAAATTGACAAGGCGGCGGAGAAACTCGGCAAGGTGCAGAACATCCTCGTTCAGATCAATCTGGCGCGTGAGGAGAGCAAATCGGGCATTTACCGTGAGGACTTGGATAATATGCTGGCGGAAATTGACCGTCTGCGTTTCGTTCGTTTGCAGGGATTTATGTGTATTGCGCCGAATTATGAGGATGTGGAGGAATGTCGCCCGCTCTTTCGTGCGATGTATGAGCTGTTTCAGCAGGTGAAGGCACATGCGCCGTATACGGCGGATATCCGTTATCTCTCGATGGGGATGACCCACGATTACGAAATTGCAGTCGAAGAGGGCGCAAATCTTGTGCGTGTTGGCACGGCGATCTTTGGCGCACGTCAGTACGCACTAGGAGTGTGAGGGATCAGTGAGCATCTTTAAGAAGTTATCCACGAAATTCATCGGAATTACGCCGGAGGATGAGGTGGAGGAGAACGAGCAGCAGGAAGAGGAGAAGGTGAAGAAGTCTGCACCTGTAACCGAGATCGGCACACGCGTCAATCGGCGTGCGGAGGCACATGCGGCATCTTCTTCTACGTTTCCGAATACAGCGGGGACATCGGGGGCAGCGCCGGTCGACAATGTGGTTGCGGCATACCGCATGAATGTCATTGTCATCGAACCGCGCTCATTCGACGATGCACAGCAGGTAGCGGTCAACCTCCAAAAGAAAAAGCCCGTTGTGCTCAATTTTGAAAAGACGGAGAAGAGCGTTGCGAGCCGTATCATCGACTTCATCAGCGGCACGACGTATGCACTCAATGGGGACATCAAGAAGATCAGCAACAATGTGTTCCTCTGTGCGCCGCACAATGTCAACGTCAACTACTCCGAGGAGGAGCACCGCCTCGGGGATGATATGTCCTTCCCAAACAGGTAGATGATGATGCAGCATAACATTCAGATTGGTATGATCGGCGGGGGGGCGATGGCGGAGGCGCTGATTGCCGGACTCGTGCAGTCGGATACCGTCCTGCCGCACTGCATCAGCGTATCGGAGCACAAGGCAATGCGCTGCGATACGCTCGCGCAGCGCTATGGCATACATGCACAGGTCGGGGCAGAATCCTTTCTGCCCCGTATTGATGTGCTCATTCTTGCCGTTAAACCCACTGCAGCGGCGACGGCGATGGAGGAGACGGCGCCGCTCCTCAAGGAGGGCTCGCTTGTCCTCTCCATTGTTGCAGGGCTGACGATTTCGGAGATCGAGGCGGCATATCCTGCGCATCCTGTCGTGCGCGCCATGCCGAATACGCCGCTCGCCGTGGGCGCGGGCATGTCTGCCTTTGCGTGCGGTACGCACGCAGGTGATGCGGCGTCGGCGATTGCAGAGCTGATCCTCGGTGCAGCGGGGCGGACTGTGTTGGTGCAGGAGGGCAATCTCGATGCTGTGACGGGGCTCTCGGGCAGCGGCCCCGCCTATGCATTTCTCATGCTGGAGGCGCTGATTGATGGCGGCGTTGCTGCGGGTCTCAAGCGTGAGACAGCGGCGGTGCTCGCAGCGCAAACACTGCTCGGCGCGGCACAGATGGTGCTGACGGAAAAAAGTTCGCCCGCCGATCTGCGCGCGGCGGTCACAAGCCCTGCGGGTACGACCGCCGCAGGGCTACGCGTCATCGAGCGCGCGGGCGTGCGCTCGGCACTGATCGAGGCCGTGCTTGCGGCGACGGCGCGTTCCGGAGAGTTGGGGAGAAGATAATGGCAGCGGAACAGAAGGAGCGGATTCTCCGCTTTTATCGTGGGACAGAGGGCGAGGAGGCGGCGATTCGCCTGCTCGATCTCGCAGAGGCGGTCATGAAGACGGAGAAATTCCGCATCAGCCCCTTCCTCGACCCGTACGGGCAGGAGATTGCGGAGACGATATGTGCGAGCTATGACGGGATTCAGCTCGACTTTGACGGCGGCTATGCGGGAGCTGAACGACAGCGCGCTATGCTGCGCCATTGGGATTTTCGCGGGACGCCGGACGGCTTTGCAATCGCCTGTGTGGAGGCTGCGTGGAACGGACAGTTTGCACGGCTCACGCACCGCGATGTGCTCGGTGCTGTCATGGGGCTCGGCATTGAGCGCGAGCTGATCGGCGACATCCTGCCCGCGCCCGATACGGCGAAGATCATCTGTGACGCAAAGATTGCGGATTTCATCGTGCAGAATCTGACGATGATCGGTGCGGTCGGTGCCAAGACCGCACTTTCGAATTTGGATGAAATCGCCCCGCGCGAGGAGCGGACGAAGGAGATTCGTGCGACGGTTGCCTCCCTGCGCCTTGACTCCATTGTCGCAGCGGGCTTTGGTATCTCGCGCAGCCGCGCGGCGGATGACATTGCAGCGGACAAGGTAAAGCTCAATTGGCAGAGTGCGGCGAGCGCCTCCAAAACGATCAAGGAGGGCGATGTCCTCTCCATGCGTGGGCGTGGGCGCGTCGAGGTGGCCGAGGTGCGCGGACAGACGAAGAAGGGGCGCACGGTCGTCGTATTGAACAGATTTTTTTGAGGAAGGGCGGGAGCAGAATGCTGACACCAATGGATATACACGCGAAGGAATTTAGCAAGAGCTTTCGCGGATTCGATGAGAACGAGGTCAACGACTTCCTGAACGAAGTCATGCAGGCGTATGCCTCTGCATTGGACGAGAACGAGCGCCTGCGCGCGGATCTGGAACGCGAGCGGAAGACGATCGAGGATTTTCGACGCATTGAGCAGAGTGTGCGCGAGACCCTTGTGGTCGCACAGAAGACCGCTGAGGATATCACGGCGCATGCCAAGCAGAGTGCGGATCATACGCTCGAAATGGCAGCAAAGGAGGCGCAGAACCTCCGCCGTGAAGCACAGCTGCATGCAAAGGCGCAGATGGACGAGGCTGCGGACAGACTGCGGGATGTGGTCGCGGAGTATGAGCGGCTCGTGCGCGAGAAGCATCAGTTCCTGCGCCGCATGAAGGGGAATGTGCAGGCGGAGCTTGCACTCATTGAGGACGCAATTGCGGAGATGCCCGATATGGCGGCAGAGAAAAAGGCGAAGAGCCTTGCGGAAGAGGACGATAGGAAGAGCGAGGAGGACGTTTGAGAGCGATGAGCGGACGCGTAAAAGCCGCATTTTCTTTTTTGGCAATCCTGCTGATCGATCAGCTGGTCAAATACTATGTGGAGCTGACGATGCTGCCGGGGGAGACCATTCCCGTTGCGGCGCCGTTTTTTCATATCACTTTCGTCCTCAATCCGGGCGCAGCGTTTGGGATCTTCCGCCATCAACAGTGGCTCTTCCTCGTGACGGCAATCGTCTTCTCTGTCGCCTTCCTTGCGTTCTATCGGCGTCTGCGCCGCAGCGGCAGCCTCATTCACTACGGCAGCGTTGCACTCGCTGCGGGTGCTGTGAGCAATCTCATCGACCGCATCCGCCTCGGGCACGTCGTGGATTTCTTCGACTTCCGCGTCTGGCCCGTGTTCAACATTGCGGATATTGCCATCGTGCTGGGGACGGCAGCCGTGCTGTGGGCGCTCTTTGTGCAGAAAAGGGAAATCCGATGATGAGCACTGTATTCATTGCCGAACACGCAGGCGAGCGTCTGGACGTGACCCTCGTGCGCCATATGCCCGACCTTTCACGCAGCTATGCGCAGCGCCTGATCGAGGCGGGGCAGGTCACAGTGGACGGCGCGGCGCGTAAGGCGAACTACAAGCTGCGCGGCGGGGAGGAAATCGTCTGTACGCTGCCGCCCGCAGAGGAGGTCGAGATCTGCGCGGAGGATATCCCCCTCGACATACTCTATGAGGATGAGGACATGATCGTCATCAACAAGGCACGCGGCATGGTTGTGCATCCCGCAGCGGGCGTTACGTCAGGGACACTCGTCAACGCGCTGCTGTGGCATTGTCATGATCTTTCGGGCATCAACGGGGCACTGCGTCCGGGGATTGTGCACCGCCTCGACAAGGATACCTCGGGCGTCATGGTCGCGGCGAAGAACGATATGGCGCATCACTTCCTCGCGCGTCAGATTCGGGACAAGGAGGCGCGGCGTGAATACCGTGCGATTGTATACGGGAACATCGTGCCGCGCGCAGGCGTCATCACGGGCGACATTGGGCGTCATCCGACCGATCGTAAGAAGATGGCGATTGTGCGCGAGAACGGCAAGCCTGCGACGACACATTTTGAGGTAGTCGAGCGCTTCGGTGCATATACCTATATCGCTTGTTGCCTCGAGACGGGGCGCACCCATCAGATCCGCGTTCATCTGACGAGCATCGGGCATCCGCTCGTGGGGGATACGAAGTACACGGCGAAGAAGAATCCCTTTGCCATCGCGGGGCAGGCGCTCCACTCGCTGACCCTCCGCCTTGCGCACCCGCGCACGGGGGAGGAGATGACGTTTACCGCACCGCTTCCCGCAGATATGGAGGAGATTTTGCATACGCTACGCACGGCCAGATAAGGAGGTACGCACATGACGGAATTTAGGGAAAAGGCAGTCCTCATGGACGACGATGGCATACGGCGCGCGCTCATGCGCATTGCACACGAGATCGTCGAGAAGAACAAGGGCACGGAGAACCTCGTACTCGTCGGTATCCGCACGCGCGGCGTTCCCATTGCCGCACGCGTTGCGGAGGAGATTGCACGCATCGAGCAGCGCGAGCTGCCGCGCGGCGTGCTCGACATCACGCTCTACCGCGACGACCTCAATGAGCTCTCCTATCAGCCCATCGTGCACCCGACGGAGATGCCGCACGACATCACGGGCAAGACCATCGTGCTCGTCGACGATGTGCTCTATACGGGCCGTACGATCCGCGCGGCGATGAACGCACTCCTCGACATCGGACGCCCGCGCATGATCCAGCTTGCCGTGCTCATCGACCGAGGGCACAGGGAGCTGCCCATCCGCGCGGACTACGTCGGCAAGAATGTGCCAACTGCCGCGCTCGAGGATGTGTCCGTGCTCCTGCATGACACGGATGGCGTGGAGAAGGTTGTGATTCGGGAGCGTATTTGACAGCTCTGTCCGGAGAGCCATGAAACGTGGCTCTCTTTTTTCTGCCTTGACGGAAGTTTTGCAATCGGGGTATAATAAAGGCACGTTAGAGTGTTTGCAGGAGCGTTGCGTATGCTGGCAGCTCCCCAAGGAATCCTTTGAAGGTGACGGAGCAATCGTATGATTTTTTATGGCGATAAGCAAAACTCCATGTTGGATGAGGAACGGGCGGCGGATGAACTGGAGGCGGGCGAACTCGAGGCAGAGGAAGAGCCGGACGAGGTGAATGCGGAGAGCAGCATCTACGACGGTTGTACCGATGAAGAATTGCTCGCACATATTCGCTCCTGTGAGGGTGATGAGGCACTCGATTATCTCATCAACAAATACCGTAATTTCGTGCGCTCCAAAGCGCGTTCCTACTTCCTCATCGGCGCGGATCGCGAGGACATCGTACAGGAGGGCATGATCGGTTTCTTCAAGGCGATCCGCGATTACCGCGAGGACAAGCTGTCCTCGTTCCGCGCCTTTGCCGAGCTCTGCGTGACGCGGCAGATCATCACGGCGATCAAGACGGCGACGCGGCAGAAGCACATCCCGCTGAACTCCTACGTCTCGCTCAATAAGCCCATCTACGACGAGGACTCTGACCGCACGCTGCTCGACGTGCTCTCGGGCGCGCGGATCAGCGACCCCGAGGAGCTCGTCATCAGTCACGAGGAATTCATCGACATCGAGCAGAAGATGGAGGAGATCCTGAGCGACCTCGAGTGGCGCGTGCTCATGAGCTATCTGGACGGCAAGTCCTATCAGGAGATCGCCGTCGACCTGCACCGTCAGGTGAAATCCATAGACAATGCGCTCCAGCGCGTGAAGCGCAAACTGGAGAAATATATGGAGTCGCGCGGCGACGATCTCGACATCGGGACGGTTTACCGCGGGCTTACGACGATCAACCGCAGCGTGCGGACGTCGGAGGAATAGAGGGGATAGGCCCCTCTTTTTTATGAGACTTTAAGCAGTAAAACCGTGTGAGTATGATATAATGTGATGCACAAATATTTTTTCATTTCTGTCGATAAAGGAGGTTGTGTCATGTGGAAGAAGATCCGATACGCTGTTGCCGTCTGCATCCTGTGCGTGCTGTGCGCGTCCACCGTCGCAGCGGAGGATGCTGCACCGACTGCAGTGCGCATGGAGAAGCCGGAGTACATCGAACTCGTGCTTGTCCTTGATAAGAGCGGTTCCATGCAGGGACTCGAATCCGATACCATCGGCGGATTCAATTCCATGATCGAGAAGCAGAAGGAACTTGCGATTCCCGTACGTGTGACCGCCGTTCTGTTTAACGATGAGATGGATGTGCTCTATGCGCACAAGGATATCCGCTACGTGCGCCCCCTGACGGCGAAGGAGTACGAGGTGGGCGGCACAACGGCGCTGCTCGACGCAGTGGGCAATACGATCCTCCGCGTGGAGCGCGAGCCGGCTGTCACGCGTGAGGGCACGAAGGTCATTTTCGTCATCATTACGGACGGTCTCGAGAATGCGAGCACAGAGTTCTCCAAGGAGAAGATCAAGGAGATGATCTCCGACAAGCAGGAAATGGAGGGCTGGGACTTCATCTATCTCGGCGCGAACATTGACGCGGTGGAGGAGGCAGATGCCATCGGCGTGCAGCGCTCGAATGCCGTGACCTATCGGAATACGAAGAGCGGCGTCCGCGCGAACTACGATGCTGTTGCTGCCTACGTCGAGGCAACGGCGGAAATGGGGTCTGCCGAATCGAGCGGCTGGCGCTCCCATGTGGAAGAGGATACGTCAAAATAAGCACGAGAGCCGATTGACAATCTGCGCATAACGATGTATGCTATCTATGATGTTATAATTTAAGGAATCGCTGATAAAATGAAGTCCGTCAGATTGGCGTAGATTTTTTCGTCCGAACAAGGAGGCAAACCGGACGCATAGCAAAAGCTATGTGGAGGATTTGCCGACACAGTGCGGGCAAAAAAGATGTGTCAAGATGGCGCGGCTGAATTTATCAGTGCTTCCTTAATCTTTGGGAGACAGGTGCGGCGCAGATGCGCACGCTTAATAGAGAAGCCGGATGAGCCGGCGCGGTCCCGCCACTGTGAGGGGAGCAAACCTGCAAGAATGTCACTGGAAAGAGTTTTGACCGGGAAGGCGCAGGGGAGCGATGAACCGAGCCAGGAGAACTGCCTGTTTGACAATCCACCGTGTGCCGGAGGCACAGACCTGCGAGCGACAGGAAGGGGATTCGTGGCGATGATTCACGAGGCTTTCTTGCTCTGGCAGGAAAGCCTTTATTATTTATATTTTTTGGGAGGAATTCGGATGAAGAATTGGAAGAAAATGCTGGTCGCATCCCTCGCGTGCTCGGCAGTCCTCGGATTCTCGTACAGCCCGGCGGAGGCGTCGTATGAGCTCAATCCCGAGGTCAAGACGGTGACACCCGCACTCATGGAGGCATCGGAGATCGGTGTTCTGAAGTATGAGAACCCGCAGATGGCGAACTACACGAATAAGGATGCCATCGTTGTGACGAGCTTTGGCACGACGTTCAAGGAGACGCGTGAGAAGACGATCGAGGCAACAGTGGATGCAATCAAGGCGGCGCACCCGGGCGTAAAGGTCGTGACGGCATTTACCTCTCACATCATCATTGACCGCATTGCAAAGAACGAGGGCAAGAAGTACCCAACGCCCGAGGAGGCGCTCACGCAGCTCAAGGCGGACGGCTACTCGCGTGTGGCGCTCGTCTCCCTCGATGTCATCCCGGGCATGGAGTACTCCTACGTCAAGGCCGTGTTCCATGAGTACAAGGAGCAGTTCAAGACGATGACCTGCGGCACGTCGCTTATGTACTGGCAGGGGCAGGAGGAGCAGCCGGATGATGTGATCGAATTCCTCCAGGCGGTCTCCAGCCAGTTCCCGAAGATGGGGAAGGATGATGCGCTGCTCCT
>ERZ772960.1491-NODE-1491-length-18596-cov-9.194434_pt1 | contig 18596 bp, 17 predicted proteins | sample MGYA00580678_ERZ772960 | MGnify/ENA primary metagenome ERZ772960 (study PRJEB29015, sample SAMEA2737930) | human oral metagenome | biome: human oral; feature: human-associated habitat; material: dental | place: China | collected 2059 ... | reverse complement strand
CCTGTCCTGCTGCCTGCCACAGAGCGGAGCCGGTTGGCTGCTCATAGCGGAACGGAACGAGGAAGATATAGCTGGTGCTGTTTTTCATCATCGAGATGACCTTTCCGACAAACGGATCCAGCGAGGTATCCACACCGGGGGTAGAGCTGATCATCTTGAGCTCTGAAATCAGCATATTGCCTACTTCCGGGGAACCGAGGAACTGTAAGAAGGTGAGCGCCGCTTCTTTATGCGCTGTTTTTGCATTGACTGCCCAGTTCATATCGGCATAGAAGGTAACGTACTGTTTGCCTGCCTTTGTGCCCGGTACGGGGAATGCATCGAATTGAAGCGAGGGATTGTTTGCCTTAAAGGTTCCCGCTTCATACGAACCGCCGATCATGTGTGCGGCCATTTCGTTCATAAAAGCGCCTTGAATGTCGGTATAGCCGACACCGGTGAACAGTTCCGGCATATAGGGGCGTAAGGCGCCGATTTTTTTGACTGCATCCACAAAGCGCGGGTCTTCGAAGGTAGTTTTACCGGCAACGACCGCATTGAAAAAGTCGTTAGCTCCGTAAAAGTTGGGGCCGACGCCGCCTAAAAGCGTTTCTACCGTCCATCCGTCTTTGGAACCGTTTGCAAGCGGGATAATCTTGTTCTTCTTACAAACTTCAAGATTGGAAATAAATTCATCCCATGTCGCCGGAACCTTTAAACCGAGCTTTTTGTAGATATCTTTGTTGTAGTAACAGAAAATTGCTTGACTTAACGCAGGCAAGCCGTACATTTTACCGTCTCTCACACTTCGCGCGCCCTGCTTGGCCGGTTCGGAATAATCCTTTAAATTGGGAATAAGGTCATCGAGTACAAGGAGATACCCACTGTCTGCAAGCGTCTGTAAACCGCCGTAGGCTCTGCCCATAAAGACATCCGGCCCGCCGCCGCCTTGCAGCGATGCGCTCACGATTGTGTTGTATTCGGTGTTTTTAATGGCGGTTTGCTTTACCGTGATGTTCGGATGTTTTTTTTCAAAGGCTTTAATCACCTTCTCGTAGAATTCGACATCTTCGGTACGCCATGTCCAAAATTCCAGCGTAACTTTTTCGCCGGAACCGCTGCTTTTTTCGCTTGAACCCATGGCCGTTAATGCAAACGGCGTCAAGAGAAAACATGCTGCCAAAGCTGCAATGACTTTGCTTTTCATCATTTGCCTCCTTTCTTTAGGTATCTCTAAAAACTCAATTGGATTTTTAGAGGGTTTCCTATGTTAACCGATTTAAAAAAATCGGTTAATAACCTTTTTAATGCCGCTATCCCACAACGGCCATTCATGCCCGCCTGCACTTTCTTCATAGTAATGCTCGACGCCGTTTTCCAATAAAAACCGGTGAAAGTCCCGATTGATGCCGATAAAACCGTCCGAGGTACCGCATTCAAGGGAGAACTGCGGGTATGCCTTTCCCTGCACGGACTTTTTCATTTTGAGCATCGCATTTTTATATTCGCTTTCCATATTCTCTATGCTGCCGAATATACCCTCCGCCCATTCAGGGGTAAAGACGGGATGTTCGGGCGAAAGCTGTTCCCTCGTCAAAAAAGCGGAGGAAATGCCCGCTGCGGCTCCGAAGTTCTGCGGATATAAACACGCTGCCCGTATTGCTCCGGCGCCTCCCATCGAAAGGCCCGCGATAACGGTGTCCTCCCGCTTTGCGGAAAGGTGAAACAGCCTCCGTGTCAGCCGTATCAGCTCGTCCCCAATAAAGGCGCCGTACTGCTGCCCGGGCAGTTTACCGTCGGTATAAAACGCATTTTCCGCCGCCGGCATGATGACGGCAATATGTTTTTCCGTTGCGTAGCGGCGTATGTTTGTAAGCGTGAGCCAGTCCGTATGGCAGCCGTACAACCCGTGCAGCAGATAGAGCGTTTTGAGCGGTCGGTTTTCCTGCGCCTGCGGTCTTTGCCCGGAAGCATCGGGCGCGCTTTCTTCCGCCGGAATAATTGCGCACAGTGAAACCGGACGCATAAAAGACTGTGCAAAAACTTCGGTATAAACAAGTGCCATCTTACTTTTTCTTATCCTAAAACTGCTTTTCTAAGAATGTCATTTATTTTTGTTTGATATCCTTTTCCTGTTGCTTTCAACGCAGCAAGCACATCGCTATCTATCCTTAAATTATATTCTGTAGATACGAGAAGTGTCAACGTAAAAAAATTCAAGGTATGTCTTTTATGGGAACCTCTAAAAACTTCCGTTTTTAGAGGTTCCCCTTCGATTTATATCACTAGAAGTCTATATCTTGATTCGGCCTTTAAAGCTGCGCATCAGCGTAAGTTTGTCGGTGTACTCCAAATCGCCGCCGACCGGCAGTCCCGATGCGAGGCGGGTAACCTCGACGGGAAGATCGCGCAATACTTTTTGGATATAGAGGGCGGTGGTATCCCCTTCGATGGTCGGATTGGTTGCGAGGATCACCTCTTTTACTGCCGTACCGTTGCCGATTCGTTTAACGAGGCTTGCGATGCGGAGTTGCTCCGGTCCGATGCCTTCAAGCGGAGCGATAACGCCGCCGAGCACGTGAAAAAGCCCGCGGTATTCCCCCATGCTCATCAAGGTATAGACATCCTGCGGCTGCTCCACGACACAGATACAGGAGCTGTCCCGCGCGGGATCGCTGCAAATGTCACATACGTCTTGATCGGTAAAAGCTCCGCACACCGGACAGGGCTTGATACTGTCGTGAAGTTTGTAAAGGCTGTCTGCCAGACGACGGGCATACGGAGGTTCCTGTTTGAGGATGTGATACGCGAGTCTAGCTGCGCTTTTTTTTCCGATACCCGGTAGCCTGCATAAATTATCGATAAGATCTTCGAGTGCGTTCATTATGACGGCATTCCTCCCGCAAGCGCGGCGAGCGGCCCCATTTTTTCTTTCAGCGTTTCCTTAATTTTCTCTACCGCATCGGTATGCGCGGAGCGGATCAGGTCTTGTAACATCGGAATATCGCGGTTATCAACGGCGATAGGATCCAATTCGACTTTTACCATATCGAAGGTGCCGCTTAGCGTTACCTTAACCAAACCGCCGCCCGAAATGCCCTGTACGCGAAGTGCTGCTATTTCTTCCTGCATTTTACCGAAATGAGCCTGCAAGTCTTTTGCGTTTTTCATCAATTCAAACGGATTTATATTCATTCTTCTTCCTCCGGTTCTCCTGCAACTGCTTTTTTTTGTATGTCAACAATGCTGCCCTTTATGTTACGCAGTACCATCTCTACCCGCGCAGGGACGGATAATTTTTGCGCCGCCTCTGCTTGAGCGAGCGTTATCTGTATTTTCAGTTCTTTGCCGTAGAGTTCCGCAGTTTTTCGAGTCAGAATATTTTTTTCACGCTGTAGCTGCTGTACTTCAAAAGGCGTATGCACGGACATATACAGAACGCCGTCCCGTTCGCTCCAATTGAGCGTTTTAGCAACTGCCGCCGACAACATCGTATGCTCTATCAGCAGATGTTGAACGAGCGCTTCCTTGAGCTCGCCGATATTCTGTATACGAATCGGCGGCGAATTTTCCGCCGCAAACTGCCGCGCTGCCGAAGGCTGCGGTATCGATGCCGACGACTGAATCTGCGACGTACCGGCTATTCCGACCGGAGTATTGACCGGTATCCCGGCCGATGCGGTGTTTCCGTAAGTACCGGCAGCCCTCAGCGAAGAGAAGCCGCCGGTCTTAAAAAAGGGGAGGCAGCCCCGCCTTTTTGCGGCGCTCCGCTGCCGGGCAGTATTCCGGTTGCCGGTTGAACCGTTGTAGGTACACCCGCGAGCAGCGCTTGCGCCGCATCGAAGGCTTCTTTCAACTCTTTGGGTGAAACATAATCGGAAAGCCATGCGAGGCGGGAAACCGTTAATTCCAGCTCGTAGCGCGGATTAAGCGAAAAGCGCAGGTCTCTGAAAAGCTGCAAAAACAGATACATCGCACGCTCAAGCCGCTGCGCATCCCAGCCTGTCAGTATCTCCTGCGGAAACCGCTCCGCGCGCTGCCCGATCAACGCCTCTTTTGTAATACCTTGTTGTATTAATAGAAGACTGCGGAGATAGTTGGTGCAGTCTACCGTAAATTGCTCGGTGGAAACGCCGTTCTGCAGAATAGTGTCAAGGGTGAGCAGCGCGGCGGCGGCATTCTTTTGAACGCAGGCAGTCAGCAACGCGCCGATCGAATCGGTACCCGTTAAACCGAGCGTATTCTGTATTTTTTCAAAGGTGATATGACCGTCCGAAAAGGCAGCCACCTGATCGAACAAGGTGTAACAATCGCGCACGCTTCCGGTAGCCTCACGCGCAATCCAATACAGCGCCTCGTCATCAGCTTCAATATGCAGCTCCACTGCCGCCTCCGCTAAAGCCTGTTTAAGCGCTTCTACATCGACTAATTTAAAGTTAAAGTGCTGGCAGCGGCTTTTGATGGTTGCCGGAACTTTGTGCAGTTCGGTCGTGGCAAAAATAAAGATAACATAGGGAGGCGGCTCTTCAATCGTTTTCAGCAACGCATTGAAGGCGCTTGTGGAAAGCATATGAACTTCGTCGATAATGTAGATCTTATACCGGCTGGTATTAGGCGGAAAGAGGATTTCGTCCTTGATTTGCCGCACATCGTTGACGCTCGTATTCGATGCGCCGTCTATTTCGATAACATCGATACTTGAACCGGCTGTAATTTCGCGGCACGAGGTACAAACCCCGCAAGGAGTCGCGACCGTTCCCGTTTCACAGTTGAGTGCCTTGGCTAAAATACGCGCCGAACTGGTTTTACCGCATCCACGCGGCCCCGAAAAAAGATACGCATGGGCTATTTTCCCCGCTTCAATGGATTTTTGCAGCGTCGCCGCAACGAAATCCTGCCCTAATAAGTCTTCAAACCGCTGAGGCCTGCGCCGTGTCGCAGTTACTTGGTACTCCATCCGCGCATAGTATCATAAATTGAGCTTTGGATAAAGGGTATCACTTTTGAAATATACGACGCATCTGCGTTGCCGCATCATATATCGCCTGCCGCTTCCGAAAATTCTCGAGGTATCAAAACCGGCAAGTCGTTGATGTATTAACCGATCAAGAAATATTTCAGAGAACCTCTACAAATTGTTAATTAAAAATCATTCCGAATATTTGACTTCTTGTCGGAAATATACTATTTTGTGTGCATGAAAGTTAGAACATTATATGTATGTTTCGTTTTTGGTCTCTTGGCATTCGGCTGTTCCGCTAAACAAGCGCAGGCCGCCAACCATGCAGCAACGCCGGTTTCGGAAGCTCCGAAGACCGCTGCCGCTTCTACGGCAGTGCAGATTTCTGCCGCTCGGCAAACCAATGTCGATCCGGCCGCAGCGCTGAGTTCGCTCGGGTTTTACGTTTACGAAACACCGATTGATTTACCTGTAACCGCACCGATACCTGCGCTTGCAGGCGATCCTGTCAAAGTAAGCGATTTTAGCGGTAAAATCACGTTTTTTAATTTTTGGGCGACATGGTGCCCGCCGTGCCGTGCTGAAATGCCTTCCATCGAGCGCTTATACAAGCAGATGAGCGGTACGAACTTCAGGATTATTGCCGTCAATGCCGGCGAGAACCGTTCACAAGTTGCATCATTTATCGAAAAAAATAAGTACACGTTTCCCATCTATTTGGATGAATCGAATGCATTGTCGTCCATATTTGCTGCGCGGGGGCTTCCCTCTACCTATCTTGTTAATAAAGAAGGAAAGGTTATTGCCGTGCGTATCGGAGCAATGGAGTATGACCAAGCGGAATTGATAAAACTGCTCAAGGAATTGGCTGATGGGTAGTGCGTCTCTTCCCGGTTTATTCGGGGCGTTTTTTGCAGGACTGCTTTCGTTTTTGAGCCCCTGCGTATTGCCGCTTATCCCCGTCTATCTTTCGTTTATTTCAGGTGAATCGTTGACGGAAATTCGTGAAGGGGGCAGCGGCCGTATGCGTCTTTTTCTGCGCAGTATCAGCTTTGTACTCGGATTTACGGTGGTGTTTGTGCTGCTTGCAATCCTATTCGGTACAGGCGCCCGCTTTATCGGCAGTTCCGTACCGCGTATGATTATGCGCGGCGCAGGGGTAGTCGTCATTTTGCTCGGTCTTAACATGCTCTTTGATTTTATCCCGTTTTTACGCGGAGAGATAAAAGCACAGGCGCCGAGCACTGCCGCAAGTTTTTCAAAAGCGTTTCTCTTCGGTATGCTGTTTGCCGCCGGATGGAGTCCCTGTATCGGGCCGATATTATCATCTATTCTGCTCTTTGCGGCTCAAGCGGGCAATGTCGTAAAAGCCGCCTTTTTGCTCGGGGCATATTCGCTCGGACTCGGTATCCCGTTCTTGCTGGTAGGGCTGTTCTTTGATAAAGCGGAACCGGTACTGCAGTGGTTCAAGCGGCATACGCGCGGGGTTAAGATAACCGCCGGATTACTGATCATCTTTTTCGGTATATTGATGGTAACCGCCGGTTTGGCGAGCATCACAACCTTCTTTGTAAAGATAGGGTATGCACTCGAAGAGTATGCCGAGACTGGAACTCCCCCATTCAGCACTATTGCCGGAGCACTTGCCCGCTGGCTGCAGTTCCAAGGCGTGTAGGAAAACTACTGAGAACCGCCTTTTTAGATTGCGTTATTGCCTACAGGTTTCTTATAAAGGCGTGCGCAATCTAAAAATTCCCGCAGATAGCTTGGGGGCGTAATCTTTTTATTCCATACAAGATAGAGATCGCGGTAGCGGTGCGGTACGTTCTCAAGCGAGAAGGCAAGCAGCTCTCCGCGGTTAATCATATCGTCTACGGCAATTTTGGAAATAAATGACGTGCCTGCCCCTTGCGCAACGAGCCGCTTTATCACTTCGATATTATTGATCGTGGTGATAATATGCAGTGATTCGGCGGGAATATGTGCGGAAGCTAATATGAGTTCCATATTCTGCTTTACGGCGGAACCGCTTTCCCGTACGATGAGCGGTTCCTGAGCGAGCCGCTTTAAATCGGGTTTTGTCTGCTGTAAAGCTCGGTAATAGGGAATATTAGGGGTGATAAAGACGAACTCATCCTGAAAAATCGATTTGAATTCGCAGTTTTCATCATCGCTTTTCATTCCGACAATGCCCGCATCGACCTTTCGTGCGGAAATCCGTTTAATCGTTTCGTGGCTGTTTTGTTCTTCAACTTGAACAAGGATATTGGGGTGGTCTTTTCTGAATCTACTCAATATAAAGGGAAGTATATACCCCGTCGGAATGGTAGAAGAGCCGAGCCTCAACACCTTTTGATTTGGATTGATAAATCGGTCTATAAGAGCCGAGCGTTGCTGCAGCAAATCCTTCGCTTCGCGGTAGAGCATCGTCCCTTCTTCCGTAATTTTCAGTTCCCGCGTGGAACGGATAAAGAGGGGAGTATCCAGTTCTTCTTCAAGCTGCTTAATGTGCAAACTTACCGTCGGCTGCGAAATATTCAGTTCTTCGGCCGCCGCAGAAAAGCTTAGATTTTCGACCAACTTTACAAATACTTCTAGGTGTTTGAATTCCATATTCTCTCCAACGGTATTGCTTCGCGCCCTTACTTCCCACGGGGAGCCTTTGCAGGATCAAGCGGTTTATTGTTTGCATATACCATAAAATAAAGGCGCGGAGTACCGGTAAGAGAGTCTGAAGCAAGGGTACCGAGTTTTTGGCCGACGGTAATCTGTGTGCCCGCTTGCGGGAGTATCTGTGCCAATCCTCCGTATACATAAACATGTTTTGTTTTGGATTGAATGAAGATGACCTGTCCGTATCCTCGATGCGGGCCGATTGAAATGACACGTCCCGATGCGATGGCCTTTACAGAAGCATTTGCCGTCGAATCGATGACAACGCCGTAAAGCTTTCCCGATAGGTACGAAATGTCGGTAATAGGAACAGGCCACAAAAGCTTTTTGTCTATTGTTTTTTTTGTATATGAGCGAGGGTCTTCCCATGATGCCGAAGGTGTTTGGGGAGTTGCCATTGTATTTTTAGAGCCTGCAGCAACAGCAGTTTTCTCTTTTTCCGGCACAATCAATATTTTCCCGACTTTTAAGACGTCAGAACCGGAGAGGCTGTTTGCTTTCCGCAGCGCATCGACGGTAACCGAAAACTTCCGTGCAATACTGTAAAGGGTATCTCCTTTTTGTATCGTATACGTTTCGGGAATATAAATTTTCTGTCCAACCGTAATTTTACCCGCATTGCTAATTTTATTCCGCTCAAGGAGAATCGCAACCGGCACCGAATATTTGCGGCTCAAGGCATAGAGTGTTTCTCCTTTCTCCAATATGTGCAGGGTATCCGATGCAGAAACAGAATAAACTGCAAGAGAAAAAATAAAAAAACAAACGGAATAACAACGCTTAGACATATTCATCTATCAATATCGGCTGATTTTGCAAAAAACTCAACATTGCGTTTGCCCTGTACTGGACATTCAGATACGGTTTCATTATTATCGTAACGATTATTACTTTAAGTTACAGGAGTATTTTTATGGAAAATTTAATCGGAAAAAAGATTATCGATTTTACCTTGCCCGCATATTGCAAGGGAAAGTTTACGACTGTGTCGAGCCAGTCGTTATTGGGCAATTGGGCTGTGTTTATGTTTTACCCCGCAGACTTTACGTTTGTGTGTCCTACCGAATTAGCCGATTTGGGCAAGCTGTATTCGGAATTTCAGGAGATCGGGTGCAGGGTATTTTCCGTTTCTACCGACAGTGAATTTGTGCATAAAGCATGGGCTGATGCAAGTGCGACAATCGGCAGCCTGCCGTATGAGATGATTGCCGATAAAGCCGGTATCTTTGCTTCTTCTTTAGGTATTCTTGAGCCTGAAACATGGGTTGCGCTCCGCGGTTCTTTTGTCGTTGACCCTGACGGCATCATTAAAGCGTATGAGGTGCATGATAACAGTATCGGCCGTGATGCTTCCGAATTGTTGCGCAAGGTACAGGCCGCTCAGTTTACCGCAGCGCACGGCGATCAGGTATGCCCTGCCAAATGGCACCCCGGCGAAAAGACGCTCTATCCTTCTATTGACTTAGTTGGGAAAATCTAAACGCAGTTTATTCGTGCGGTGCAAGTCCCACCTCTAGTATGTCTTATTATGCGGAAGAATAATCGGGAACAGTTTTACATCCTTTGCTTTTGCCGCTTCGATAACACCCTCTTTGGTAATTGAGCCTTGAGGGCGGGGATGGGGCGGTGCGTCGCCGATAAGAATCAGTTTGCGATCGGTATCCGCATCGGTGCGCCATTCAAGGTCGAGTCCTGCATCGATGCCTTCGTACACCGCTTCGGGGATGTCGCGGCCGCCGAATACGCTAAAACTCTTGAGCGCAGCGGAAAAGCGGTTAATATCCTCGGTAAAATCGCTCGCTGTCTTCGTTAAAAAATCGTCATAGTAATCTTTATAAAGGACAAGTCCTATTCGGTATGAATCGTACTTAGGCAGTACCTTTTTCAACGAATCCGCAAGCAGCTCTCTGACTTTTTTTATATCATCCTTCATACTTTCGGTTGCATCGATAACAAATACTACATCGAGGTTCTTGTGCTTCTTCGATGTCAGGATGGTTTCAATTGAGGGTATAATACCGTCAACGTTCTCCGAATAGATCAGTTTATTGCCGCTCAAGCGGGCAAGTTCCGAAAAAGAAGCGGCGGCCGGTTCGCTAAAAGCCGGAGCATGCACTTCCTTAATCGATTTTTGCGTTACGCGGAGGACGAAGGGGTTATCGCTAAAAGAGCCGGTATAATCGGCGTAGGGTTTTTCAAATGCGCGGATATTAAAAAACGTGCCGTCCAATACCTGCACTTCGCCGTGTCTGTCCCATTCATAGCCGTAACAGATAATGTACGGTACCCAAATATGAAATGCTTCGCCGAGCGGCGTGTCTTTTTCCGGGCTGGAGTCTATCAGGCTGTAAAGCCGCTTTCCGCGGGTATCCAGCTCTTTGCCGTTCAGGATACGTTTTTCATCGCCGTTAATGCTGTTGTATTGGAAATCACGGTAGGCAAAGTTATCGAGCCTGTTTTGAGGATCCTTTGTCGTCTCCGTCATCAAGATGGAAGCGATATCGGGCTTTTTTCGAATATAAAAGTGATATCCTGCCCCCTTGGGGTCTTGAATAACCGCAAGATCGCTTTGGTCAAGCTCTAAATCCGCCCCGAATACGGGAAACAGGAATCCGATAAGCGCAATAACCGTAATAATACCGTTCTTTTTCATATCTTTAATATCGAACGGATTACTTATGCGGCTTAATCTTTTTCTGCGCTTTTTCGGGATTTTTCTGTTTGTTTTCTTTTATATCCCATTCAACGTCGATGAGGCGGGCTTCTAAGTCGGGGATCCTTTTGAGGTTGATACAGTTTTCCCGATGGATGATAACTCCTCTGCCGTTGGCAACATAGCCGCAGATGGCGGAATCGGAGGTCGGTTTACAGCACCCGGCAAAACGCACCGGAAAGTTGGTAGAACCGCCGATGCGTATCCTCAATGCGGGGTTTTTCTTGGGATCCTTTTGAGCTGATTCGAGTTCTCGTTTTGCCGTTTCAGCTTCTTTCGGTGTTTCTTTGGGAGAGCGCACTGCTTCTTTTGCCGAATCTTCCGTTAGATCCGTTCGCTGTCCTTTTTCTTCTTTTTCAGTGCGGAGAAGGTTTTCGTGCAGTTGGAGCCATGCGCGGATTTTTTGACGAGCCCGCGTCGTATGGGCGTTTTCGTACTGGTTGTGCGTGGGGTGCGCGTTCGGGTGGGTGATAACCTCGACCACCTGCGTGTTTTTGAGCGGGCGAGAAAGCGGGATGATGGCGCCGTCAGCCTTCGCGGATACGAGTTTTTCCCCTATCGACGAATGGATACGGTATGCAAAATCGACGGCGGTTGCCCCGGCGGGCAGCTCTATAATATCACCCTTAGGCGTAAACACAAAAATCGAATCGCTTAATAAGTCGCTTTTGAGTTCCGCAAGGAATTCTTCATTATTAAAGCGCTGTTGCGCAAGCGACTTGACCTGCTGCACAAAAGATAATTCCTGCTCGTTCGCCGTTTTGTTCTTGCTGTGTTTTTTATACACCCAGTGGCTTGCAACGCCGCGCTCGGCTATTTCGTGCATTTCGTGCGTGCGGATTTGGATTTCTAAGGTTTGCCCGCCCTTGCAGATAACGGTGGTGTGGAGACTTTGATAGCCGTTCGCCTTCGGCATCGCGATGTAGTCCTTGAAGCGGCCTTCAAGCGGCTTCCATACCGTGTGCATCAGGCCGAGGATGGTATAGCACTCGTTCACGGTGGTGCATAAAATCCGTACGGCGAGGAGGTCGTACAATTCGTCCGCCGCCTTGTTCCGCTTCTTCATCTTTTGATAGATAGACCAAAAGTGCTTGGCGCGGCTCTGCACCTTAACCTTGATACCCTCTTTCTCCATCGTTTGATAGATGGTTTTTTCAGCGCTCTGCAAAAAGGCTTCTCGTTCTTTCTTCTTTGCCGCAACAACGTCTTTTATCTGATCGAAGGCCTCGCGGTTAATGTATTTGAGGCTTAAATCTTCAAGCTCATTTTGAACGGTGGAAATACCCATCCGCTGGGCAAGCGGCGCCCAGATTTCGCTGATTTCTCGGGCAATACCGCGCTGTCGCTCGGCAGGATATTCGGAAATATACCGAATCTTATCGAGCCGGTCGGCAAGTTGGACAATCATAACCCGTAAGTCGCTTACGAGGGAGAAGAACATTTTGCACACGGTATCGGTATGTTCTTTGCTTTTGTTATACAACTTTACATCGGAAAACTTTGCCGCCGCATTCAGAATATCCGCTACCGTATTTCCGAATTGCGCGCGCAGTTGCTCATCCGGTAACGTAAAGCTGCCGTCTTCGCTGTAGAGCAGCGCACAGATGATACTTTCGGAATCCATTTCAAGCGCGGCAAGGCTGTGCGCCATACGCAGGGAATGGGCGGCGTCGTGCGGAATGGGGGCATCAGCTGCCGTGTCGGGTATACGGTTTGTAAGCAAAAGATTCCACGCAGCGGTAATCCGTGCGGCGTCTTCCGCGTTTTCCGCTTCCGCATAACAGGGATACTGCGCAAAAAAATGTTCAAGACTGCTTAGGTTTTCAACTTTTTGTATCATCGTGCATGTCCTCCGGGCAATCACAGCAGACTTCTTTTGCAAATATACGGCGCATCTGCGTGTCGTCTTGTATCAGAACGGACATGGATGTCCGTGGTTCAAAACAGTAACCAGTTTGCTTGCAAACTGGCAGCCCAAGAATGTGCAAGGATGTACATTCTTGGGCGTGCCTCCGCTTTATTTCGGCTAGGCTCCTAGCATCTACGCCGTCTATTTGCAAAAGGTTTTTCAGTACCGCCATGGATGGCGGTGGTTCCATACAATAGCGATGTTTTGTGTATGCACAAAACTCGCCTTCAACTGATGTACAGGGATGTACATCAGTTGAAGATGGTTCAAATGGTCTCACAACCTCAATTATTTTGCGGCTTTGATCAATTGGTCTGCTGTGATGACCCTTCGCTAAAAATAAATTGCGGAAAATTTTGGAAAAATTTTCCGCGAAAGGAATGCAACCGCTACAATGGCCTTAGAGCGGTTGCTCCGATACGCCTTCGATTAGTCTGTCTTGGCCGGCTAAGTCCTGATGGATACGGATGTCCGAAAAGCCTGCGGTTTCAAAGAGCTTGCTTGCGGCTTGGGCATGGTATTCTCCTACCTCGCTTAAAAGGATGCCGTTGCGGTTCAGGACATTACGGGTATTATTTGTCAAAATCCGTATAAAATCAAGACCGTCGGAGCCGCCGTCGAGGGATTCCGCATTATAAATAGTGTCAAATTGTCAGTGTTACACTATTCAGCGTGAAGAATATACCATTGAAATCGGATATGGACGAACCCTCCGCACGAATAAAGTTCTAAGGAATTTTAAGATTTTTTAAAAATTGACATTTGCAAAAAATCCCTGTATCATTTTTTTATGAGCATCAATGTATATTCTCTGGGAGCCGCAGAGGAAGTAACCGGTTCAAAGCATATCCTCGATGTCGACGGGTATTTGTATCTTTTTGACTGCGGGGCTTTCCAAGGAAAGCGGGCGGAAGCCGATAAAAAAAACCGCGATTTTAATGTCCCGGCCGATAAATTAACCGCCGTTGTGCTTACCCACGGGCACTATGATCACTGTGGGCTGTTGCCGCTGTTGGGCATACACGGGTTTACCGGCAATATCTATGCAACGCCCGCTTCACGGGATATTGCCAACCTCGTATTGATGGATTCCGCCCGTATACAGGCGCGGGATGCCGAATATTTACAAAAACAGGCGGTTAAAAAACACGAAAAATTCGATTGGAAGCCGCTTTTTACCGAAGAAGATGCCGTGCAAACCATCAATCAATTTGTAACGGTCTCGTATCATCGGCCGGTATGGATTGGGCCGAATGTACAGCTTGAATTTTATGATGCGGGGCACATTCTCGGTTCCGCAATAGCCTTTATCACGGCAAAAGATTCTGCCGGTAAGACCGTAAAAATTGCATTTACCGGAGATCTCGGCAGGAAAAATAAATCGATTATCCGCGACCCCGATATTATCCCTGCTGCCGACTATATTATGATAGAAAGCACCTACGGAAACCGCCGGCACGAGGATATTCACAATGCGATGGAGATACTGGAACATGCGGTTAACGATGCGGTAAAAACGCATGGTAAGATTATCATCCCCGCCTTTGCCGTTGAGCGAACGCAGGAACTCATCTATTATTTTCATCTGCTGACGGATCAAAAGCGGATTCCGCACATTTCCATCTATGTCGATTCACCGATGGCGGTGAACGCAACGACCATCTTTCAGGTGCATCCCGAATGCTTTGACCAAGAAACACAGGAAGCCTTTGTCAAACACCACAAAAACCCGTTCGGTTTTAACGCGCTCAAGTTTATTACGAGCGTCGATGAATCCAAAGCCCTTAACGCGATGGAAGAGCCGATGGTTATTATCAGTGCGGACGGCATGTGTGAATTCGGCCGCATTACGCACCATCTTGCAAATAATATTTCAAAGCCATCGACAAAAATCATGCTGGTCGGATATATGGCGGAAAATACGCTTGGCAGACGTCTGATGAACCGTGAGCCGGAGGTGAAGATATTTGGAGAGTGGCATCAAGTTCGCGCCGAAATTCTTCAGATTAATGCGTTCAGCGCCCATGCCGATTATGTCGAAATGGTCGAATGGCTCGATAGTCTCGATACCGGAAGCTTGAAAAAGCTATTGATGGTACACGGCGAGCCGGATGCGCAGAGCTTTTTGCAGGCGTATTTACAGGAACACCGCTATGAATCGCATATTATGAGATATGGCGATGTGATAGAGTTATAGTGATGTGATAGAGTTATAGTGATGCAGATTATTACCGGTTTTCATGCGATTGAAGAATTACTGCGCTCGGTCGAGGCTCAGCTGGAGAAAAAAAATTCTGCAACAAAAAGCTTCGTAGTAAATAATTTGGAAGCGGAAAAAAAGATTGTCGGTAGTGGAAAAGCTGCTGTTAGTGGTAAGGTTGTTGGCAGTGGAAAGGCTGCTACCGGTGGAAAGGCATCTTTTCTGCGGCTCAAGATTCTCTACGCCAAACAGGGGCCGCGCGTAAAAAAGATTCTTGCACAGGCGGAAAAGCTTTCACTTCCGATAGAGCGGCGAACCGATGCCGAACTCGATAAGTTGACTGCACCATTGCCCGAATACCTGCAAAATCACCGCGGGATTATCTTGATCGATGAACGTCCGCAGGAACAGGCGCCGAAGCTTTCCGCCGATGCGCTGCTCGCCGCGCTTACTTCCCTGCAAAAAGCCTTTGTCGTCGTCCTCGATTCAATTACCGACCCTCACAATACCGGCGCCATTATCCGAAGCGCCGACCAATTCGCCGTTGACGCCGTTGTGCTGCCCGAACGGAGATCCGCCGGAGACTTTCAGACCGTCAGTAAGATCAGCGCGGGGGCGGCGGCGTGGGTGCCGCTTTTATACACGGCGAATTTAGTGCGGACGGTAGAAGAGCTTAAACGCAACGGCTTCTGGGTATTCGGCGCCGACGCCCAAGGAGACCCGCTTCCGCACATCAAGTTTCCCGACAAAACGATACTGATTATGGGCAGTGAAGGGTCGGGCATCAGCCGCTTGTTAAAAGCCTCCTGCGATTCTTTTACGGCAATCCCCACCTCCGGCAAGCTCGACAGTTTAAATGTCTCGGTCGCCGCCGGTATCCTGATGTACGAGGTACGCCGGCAGCAAAACGGGTAGGGGAGTGTCCTATTCCCGCCGGAGTTCGGAAAGCGCGGAACAAAATAGGGTACCGGCCTGTGCTACGTTAAGGCTTTCGATCGCTCCGCTGCCGCTGATTTTAACCAGCACATCGCAGAGCTTTTTTGCTTCGGCGGAAATACCATGTTCTTCATTCCCGAGCACTACTACAACCGCCTCGTCCGCGTGTACTATCGACGGAATGTCTTTTAAGCTGCGGTATGCACGATGATCGGCTCCTATTCGTACTAAGTATCCGCTGCACATCTTTAAACAATGCTCGGCGGATGCAGTTGTATGAAGGGTGATAAACTCCATGCCTCCTTGGGCAATCCGGTAGGCGCTCGGTGTCAGCTGTGCTTGTGCGTCCTCTCCGCTTATTACGATATGTTCGATGCCGAAAAACGCTGCGCTGCGGATAATTGCGCCGAGGTTGTTGGCGTTACCGATTCGGTCGCAGAGTAGCACTGCACTCTTTTCGGCCTCCCATCGTTTAATCCGTTCCGTCGTTACGGCAGCGATGCGAGGTTCTTCAATCATAGCGACAACGCCCTGATGGTGAACGGATCCGCACAGCTTTTCCAATTCCGCATCCGACTGCACCAGCCGATAGAGCCGTTTTCGCTGCGCAAGGTATTTACAAAGGGTTCCGAATGTCCGAGCCCTGCTTCCGGTAAAAAAAAGTCTTGAAATGTTTTCGGGATGTTCGGCGGCGAGCGCTTTTACCGCTTCAAACCCGCACACCGCCAATTCTTTTTGATGTGATTCACTCATAGTGCACGTTACGGCAAGGCAACCGCAAAAATAGATACGGCTGCCTTGTTACACCTTTTATGTTTTTACTTTGAAGCTTTTTTACGAGTGAGCTTGTGCCCTTCGTTTTCCGCCTTTTCCAATTCCGCCTGCGCAATTGACAAGAGTGCGATAGGTACCGAATAAGATGAACAGGAAACGTAATTCAAGCCTGCCTTCATACAGAAAGGGATGTTCTCCGGCCGAGCGCCCTGTTCTCCGCAAAGTCCGAGTTTAATATCGGGGCGGGTAAGCTTGCCTCGTTCAATTGCAATACTGATAAGCTCCCGCACACCCGGATTCAAAATTGCGAAAGGATTACCGTCGATTAAATCGTACAGCGTATAATCCGGCATAAAGCTGTTAAAGTCATCGCGGGAAAGACCGAGCGTGGTCTGCGTAAGGTCGTTTGTACCGAACGAGAAGAATTCCGCATAACGGGCAATTTCTCCCGCCGATAACGCCGCGACCGGTAATTCAATCATCGTGCCGATTTTAAAGTCTATCGGTTGTGCTTTAAACTGCGCACGTATTTCCTGTTCGATTGTACGGATGCCGAGGTAGGTATGGCCTTCGATCTTCTTTCCATAAGCAATCTGTTTGAGTTCGCGGAAATTCATCACAATCGGAACCATAATTTCGACATGTGTTTCGACGCCTTCTTTTTGCAGCTTATAGGCTGCTTCAAAGATAGCGCGCACCTGCATTGCATAAATTTCAGGATACGAAATTGCAATACGGCAGCCTCGATGTCCTAACATAGGGTTCACTTCCGCACGAAGTTCGATTTCTTCCGACAACGCTTTTTTAGTAACGGTTTTTTTAGTCTCTTTTTTGAGGTACTCGATAAATTCGTTCAGCTCCGCGTCATTGTGCGGTAAAAATTCGTGTAACGGAGCATCTAAAAGGCGGATGGTAACTTCACGTCCTGCCATAGTCTTAAAGATACCGTAAAAATCTTCCATTTGAACCTTTTGGAGCTTGTTTAAAACTTTAATGCGTTCCTCTGTCGTTTCAGCGAGGATCATCTCTCTAAAGGTATTGATACGTTTTGCATCAAAGAACATGTGTTCGGTGCGGCACAATCCGATACCTGCAGCACCGAAGCTGACCGCCAATGCAGCATCGCGGGGGCTGTCGGCATTGGCACGGACATGGAAGTCTTGGATAAACGAACGGGTAAGATCGATAAAGTCAAGCAATCCGGATGTTTTCGGATCCGGCTCGATCAATTCCGCTGCACCGAAATAGACCGTCGATTCGCCGTAATAGGGGACTTGTAAGGTGATATAATCACCCTCTTTAATGGTTACTCCATCAATAACGGCTTTGTTCGCCATAATTTTCATATCGGGGCGTACCAATGAAATTTTTCCGTATTGGCGTGAAACAACGGAAGCATGCGCCGAATAGCCGCCTTCATTCGATAAAACGCCGGTGGAAACCTCAATAGCCTTAACATCTCCGGCATAACTTGCCGGTACGCAGAGAATACAGCGGGTGTCAGCGCTTTGCAAACGCGCAATATGCTGCGCTTCGATCAGAGAATCGGCGCTAAAGTACACGCGTCCGACTGCAGCCCCCGGAGCGCCTGCAATACCGCCCTTTGAAGATTGGAGATTTTTAACGCTCGCCATATTGATAACCGGATGCAATATTTCGTTTAATTGGCCGGGTTTGACATTCTTTACGACATATTCCGCGTCAATGATTTTGCGGTTGTATAAATCGAGCAGGAAGTGAACCAATGCAATCGTACTTTTTGCCTCAACGGATTTTTGTTCGATAAGCCACAGTTTTCCCGCTTCGATCGTAAAACGGATTTCGCGGACGTCTTTGCTATGATCTTCAAGCCGCCATGCGATCGTTTCCAGTTGCTCAAGATATATCGGCTTTATATTGTTAATATCCTTTCCGACGGCATCGACTTCATCGAATTTTTCCTGAAAGAACATACCCTGCAACTTCTTTTCGCCGGTAACGATATTGCGGCTAAAGAATCTGCCGGAAAAAGATTCCTTGTCATAGTTTCCATATACCAACGGTTGAATCAATAAGGCGACATCATTCTCATTGTCGGGTTCAAGACTGAGCAGTGTACTGATGAGCTGAATGGTTTTGTTAAGCTGCACCTCTGCCGTGCTGAAAAACTCCTGCGGCAAATAGGGCTGATATATATCCATGACAGCAGCACCGGATTCCGTACGTTTTTCTTTCTTTAGATCGTTTCCGATTTTTTCCAGTTGCTCTTTATAGAGCTGTTGTTTTGCGCCGTCTTCCTGTAATTCGGCAATCTTATATAAAATTGAAAAGATACCGCGCAGCAAAAACAGTACTTCGTGGCTTGCAAAATCTTTTCCCACCTTTTCTTCAAAACCGCCAATCGTTGTCTTTGCCAATCCGAAGTTATGAAGCGTCGGATAATTGGCAATCACAAGGTTGGGCGAAATAACCA
>ERZ772960.1488-NODE-1488-length-18611-cov-6.031796_pt1 | contig 18611 bp, 14 predicted proteins | sample MGYA00580678_ERZ772960 | MGnify/ENA primary metagenome ERZ772960 (study PRJEB29015, sample SAMEA2737930) | human oral metagenome | biome: human oral; feature: human-associated habitat; material: dental | place: China | collected 2059 ... | reverse complement strand
GAGAAGCAAATACTGGTCTTGAGAAATTATTATCACAACTTGGTAAAAAGGAAGTCGCTAAGCATTTATTTTCTTTTATTGCTCATCCGTACACACTTTCACCAGAGGAACAGAAAAGATTGGAAATAATTGAAGCAAAAAAAACAGAAGAAGAAGCTGAAACGAAACGGATATGGGAAGCACATCAAAAAGCAGAAGATGAAGCTCGTCAGAAAGAAGAAGAACTTAAGCGTTCAAAAGAAGAAACTGAAAGGCGAAAACGACAAGAAGAAATACAAGCAAAACAAAATGCTGCATTAAATGCGCTTAATGATTTTTGACCATGGATTGTTATATAGGTATTATAGAATCGTATTTTGAATACAATTCATAAAAATTGATTTTAATTTTAATAGTTGGCAAATATTTAAGATATAGATTGGCTTAGAAATTAAAATGCTGGTTCAAACTAATATTACCAAAGGAGATACGTATGCCCGATGAAGAAAAAAAAGTAAGTGAAGAAGAATTGGTAAATACTTATCAAAAGCACTTTGATAAGAATCTTGCGTTAAAATTATTAAAAAAATTACGCAAGTCTACTCGCGATAAGCCGAAAGTAATTGCAGGAACATCTGGTGTTATTGTAAGTTCACTTGGTAAATTGCTTTCGACACTGGATAATCCTGCAATGCCGGTGCATTTAAAAGCACTTGTATTTGGAGCAATCGGATATATTATTTTACCGTTCGATTTAATTCCGGATATATTGCCTGTGGTTGGGTACACTGATGATCTTGCAAGCGTTGCCGGCGTAGTCACGGCTGTTGTCGGTTACAGTAATTTTTCACTTGATGAGTTAGACAAAGAAATAGATGCGGAGATAGCATTAAAAGTAGGAGGGAAATAAATATATGATATGCCGTTTTTGTCGACAAGAATGTGCCGCAAACGCAAGTCTAAAACTTTGGACAAAGTATGGACCTGCTTGCAAGGGTAGTCCATCGCAAAGGCATATACTTCTTTCTGACGGAGTACACTGCGTTTATTGCGGACACGAATGTAAGCCCGTTAGTACCGGAATACAGACTAAATTCGGTAAACAATGTACTCATTCGCCAACCGGCAAACACTCTTTGCAATAACGGTTAGCGGAAGACTGTTATGGATAGCCGTAAAATAGAAAAGTCAAAATCAGCTGTAGCAACATTTCACCAATGCTAAAATATGAATACTTATGCGTCATTACTGCCTTTTAGGTAAAAATTAATTTTCCTATATAATTCCGACCGATGCTGAAAAAGCGGCGCGTTTGTGCTATACTTATTAAAAGCAGGTTTTTGCTTTCGATGAGTATGAAAAGTTCTACTTCGTATTACGCGGCATTTACGTGGCTGTTTCACTTTCTCACTGCAGCTCTGTCCTTTGTCGTCGTCGTTGCGATTTTGAGCGCGGCGCACGAAAAAATGGTACTGCGCGCCATTTCCAATATGACCGGCGAACTCGTGCAGTATGCCGACAGCACGGCAAAACAAGTGCACACGATGCTGACCGCCTGCACATATCAGAACTTTTACAATCCCCAAGTAACGAAACTGCGCACACAGGCCGACGTTTCCAATTTTGACGCGATACTCGCGATCAGGGTATTGAATTCGTTTACGAGCTCGAACGGCTTTATCGATTCGGTGTACGTGTACAACGCTCGCCGCGCATACGTCTATTCGACAAAGGAAACGGGTTCCGATACGTGCGGCGATTTTCCCGACAGGGGGGCCGTCGAATTGCTGACCTCAAAGGACGCGAGTTATCCGTATTTGATTTGGAGGGGCGATGTGTATTCGCTTATCATTTCGGAAACGGACGCCCGCGGCGTATGCACGAATGCGATGATGGTCAATTTCGACGCAAAAGAATTTAATAAATTGTATTTTCAATTTCCGTACGACAACTGCGTGCTCTACCGCCTCGATACCGATGAAATCGTGTTTCCCGATGTCGTTTCCGAAAATACGGCTTCCTGCGATTTTTCGGCGATACGGAACGCTTCGGCACTTTCAGGTTACATAACGGCAAAACCGCGCGCATCGGACTATGCGGCGGGAAAGAAAGTGAAGAGTACATCGTTTATCTATTCGTATCTTGCAGACCCGCAGCTCTACTATATACGCTGCATCGACGCCGACAGGCTTTCGTACGAACTCGAAAGTTTTCGGACGACCGCCATACAGGTTGCCGCGATTATTCTCGTAAGCTGGCTTTTCGTTTCGCTGCTCATATTGATACGCTTTTACGTTCCGCTCAAAAAAGTTGTTAATTTTTTTGCCGTACAAACAGGGCAGAACGCTTCCGGTGAAGATGCGGTTTTTAATAATATCGATCAGTACCTTCAAAAAGAGCTCGTAAGCAAAGAAGCATCCGCTTCCATATTAAAGAGGGAATATCTGAAACAGCTGCTTACCTCTCCCGCTCCGGACGATGTCGATTTGCAAACGGCTTTCAGCGGCTGTGAAACCGAGCTCGATACATTGCATCCGCTGTACATCGTTTTAACCGCGTCCGAACTTTTGCCGGGTGTCGAACGAACGGCAGCGCAACCGGCATCGACGGCGGCAGAAAAATCCGCCGCCGAATCTGTAAAATGTGCGCCGGCGGAAACCGCGCGGCAAGGGGATGCTCCGTGTGCGGCGGAACGCGTTGCCGTCGACGATCTCTTTGCGTTTATCGTTCAGTTTTCGAGCGAAGAAAAAGCGTCCGCATATTTTGAGCGCATCGCGGGGAACGAAAAAGCCTTTGCGGTTATTTCCGAAAAAATCTGCGGCGCGTGCGATATGTACCGTTCTTTTACACGGCTTCGGGAATTGTATGCGGCGCGCATCTTTTACCGCGAAAAAGGGGCGGCGTATGAGCGTTATATCGATACGCGGAAAAGCGGCATGCGCTATCCGGAAGCGATCGAAGCGAAATTGATGCAGGCGCTCCGGGCCGGTAACCGTGCGGCGGCGGAAGCCTCTTACGGCGATACGGTACGCGAACTCTGCGAATACCGATACGCCGCGATTGTGTTTAATTTGAAGCGCCTTTATGTAAACCTTACGGCCGCGTTGGACGGTACGCCCTCCGCCGAAAAAGAGGAACGGCTGTACGACAGCGCCGACCGCATCGCTTTAGTCATCGAACAGGCGAAAGATATTTCGGACATAGATACGGAGTATTATGCGCTTATGGAAAAGATCTGTGCGCAGAGCGAAGAGCAACATAAGCAAAAGCAAAAGAAAACGGCCGAGCGGATCAAACGGATCGTCGACGAGCAATTGTACGATGCACAGCTTTCTTCAAAGGCGATCGCGGACAGTCTCGGTCTGTCCGATACCTATGTTTCGAAATTGTTTAAAGCATCGGAAAATATTTCGATCGCAAATTATATCAATGAAGCGCGGATGGCGCATGCAAAGCGGCTTTTGCTGGAAACCGATTTGACGATAAAAGAGATCGCCGAGCGGATCGGCATATCGAACAGTCAATATTTTTACGTGCTGTTTCGAAAATATTTCAGCGTATCTCCGGCGCAGTTCAGGAGGCGGCCGGAGCAGCGGACGGAAAAAGCGTATGGTGACGATTAAAGACATTGCAAATCTTGCAGGCGTTTCTCACGGAACCGTTTCGAACGTGCTCAATAAAAAAGGAAACGTCAGCGTACAAAAAATCAATCTCGTCGAAAATGCCGTGCGGCAGCTGGGGTTTAAACCCAATGCGCAGGCGAAGCAGCTGAAACAGGGAAAGACGAACAGAGTCGCAATCATCGTACCGAAGCTGCATATAAAACGATACGGCGATCTGTATGCGGGCGTCGCCTTTGTGCTGAACGATTCCGATTACGATCTTACGATTTACAGTACCGACGATTCAGGCGAAAAGGAAACGAAGCTCGTCGATACGATATGCGCGGAAAATCCGAGCGCGCTCATCGTCATAAGCGCTTCCCTGCAGCGTATTGCACGGTATAAAGATTCGATGCTTTTTTATGTGGAACGCCGCGTGTCCGATCCCGACGCGTTTTTTTACGCTTTCGATTTTGAGCGTGCGGGTACGGAACTTGCCGAAAGCGCCGTAAAAAACGGACGGCGGAAGGTTGCCGTGTTTTGCGGCCCGGCACGATACAGCTGCAACGAAGACTTCGTCCGCGGCTGTATTTCGGTTTTAAAAAATGCCGGCTGCCGCTGTTCGGTTTTTTATTCGGAAGAGTCGATGTGCGCGAATACGGCGTTTGCGATCGTATCGGATGATGCCGCGTTCGACGCCGTACTCGTTTTCGGACATGAAAACGAAGAATACGTGAAAACCGCTCATGCGTATTACAATCCCGCTTCTCCTTTGCAAATTTTTACCGTAACAAATAAATCGATGATGCACGGATTCGAAACGTCAGCGTATGAATTGAATTATAAATATCTCGGCTGTCGAATCGCACAGCGTATTTTACATAAAACGTCGGAGACGGAAAAAGAATGTATCCTTCCGGCCGACGGTTTTTTAAATCCGAGCGAAGCTCCTCGCCGCATCGCAAAGCGCGAGCAGATCAATTTGCTTACGCTGAACAGTCCTACGGCGTATGCACTGAAAGCGCTCGCTCCGTCATTTGCCGCGAAGACGGGCATCGCGCTGAAAATCATCACGATGCCGTACGACGAATTGTACAAAGCGGCGTTGGAGAGCAGGGACAGCAAAGCCTACGATTTGATACGGATCGATATGGCGTGGCTGCCCGAAATCGGCGGCGCGATTTTTTTGCCGATCGATATCGAATCCGATCCGTACAAAACGATCTCCGAATCTTTTTCGACAAAAATTCCGCGTGATTATTATTATTCGGACAATAAAATCGTCGCCTTGCCCTTCGATATAAGCGCGCAGATGCTGTACTATCGGAAAGATCTGTTTGAAGACAGTCTCATACGCCGCTCTTTTTTTGAAACGACGAAGCGGCAGCTCATCCTTCCGAAAACCTATGCGGAATACGATGAAATCGCGTCGTTTTTTACGAAATCGCGGAATAAAAAATCTCCGACCGATTACGGCACATCGTTGGTGATCGGTTCGTCCGTAACGGCGGCTTGCGAATTTTTGCCGCGCTATCGTTCATACGGCGGACGATTTTACGACGATACGGGACATATAAAGGTTACCGATCCGCTCTTTCGCAAAACCTTGATCGAGCACATAAAAAGCGCCGAGTGTATTCCGAAGCATACGCTGAACTGGTGGTCGGAAGCGATGAACGAATTCGCGTCGGGAAATACGGCTATGACCGTCGTCTTTTGCAATCACGCATCCGCGATCATGCACTATAAAAATTCCGAATTTGTCAATAAAATCGGTTTTTCGCAAGTGCCCGGCGGCTTTCCGCTTTTGGGAGGGGGCAGCATCGGCATTTCCAAAAATACCGTGAAGCTCGATGCCGTCCGCGAATTTTTTTTATGGCTGTATTCGGATCACACCGCTTCGATGATTTCGTATCTCGGCGGCTATATCAACAATAAAAAATTATTGTCCGATATCGATATTTTGAGTTTGTATCCGTGGATAGCGGGGGTTGACGCGGCGATGGCCGACGGACGGCGCCACGACGAAGTGCCGAACGCCGCATTTAACGAATATCGATTTGAAAAGATACTCGGCTCGTCGATCCGTTCGGCGCTGTTCGGTATTTTGGACGTCGATTCCGCGATCGTCGAAGCGCAAAAAAATCTCGATGCCGCATTTAATACAAAAATATATAGCTGAGTTTATGGCTAAAGTTTTTCGATAGAAACGATCATAGGAGGCCTCAACGTGAAAAAACTAACTAAGGAAGCCATATCGCGCTCTTTTGAGACCATGCTGGATAAGATGCCGTTCGATAAGATCACGGTATCGGCACTTGTCAAAGAATGTGGCATTAATCACAATACATTTTACTACTACTATCAGGATATTTATCAGCTGCTGAACGAATGGATCACGCAAAAACTGGGCAAATATGCGCAGAATGATACCGCTGACGACTTGGAAGAGGGTATCAAGGCTCTGTTGCACAGCTGTCAATTGCATAAGAAAACCATCTACCATATATTTGATTCTTTGTCCCGCGATCATTTGGAACGGTATTTGTTTTCCTGTGCTGATGATATTCTGTACCGCTTTATCTGTCACCAGGCCAATGGAAAGGAAATCACTGAAGACCAGTTGCAGAATATTGCCAGCTTCTGCCGTTATGCGCTAACAGGTTTTTTTCTGCGTTTTCTTTGGGATGGTATGCAGGCGGATATCGAACAGAGCATAAACGCTCTGAGCCCAATGTTCCGTGGCTTCATCGCCCAGAGCATTAAGCAGTTTGCTTGCCCAGACTTGGAATCTCCCGCTGCGAACTGAATAGATAATTCGAACCAGACAATTTAATTGTTTTCTCTGTTTTTCAGAGAGATTGCGTTTTTTGTATATACCTTTCCTGCCCGCGAACTGATATATTAATTATTAAGGAAGTACAATAAAAAGTACGGCTGAAATAGCGCCGATACCGGAGTCCGTAGATAAAAAACGCTGAAGCGTTTTTCTTTTATTCGTGCGGAGACTTTCATACTTCATTCTTTCGGATGTAATAAAAGGTATGAAAGCCGACTGCGATTCCTTATGAGAACACACAGTGCGACGTTTACGGCGCGCTGTGTGATAGGAGACACTCGCGATTTTATGGGAGGTAAAAAACATGAACATTTCCGCTACACTAAAGAAATTCGGGTTAGAAAAGACGTTCGACTATCTGTATAAGGAGCCAGAGAAAAACCTGCGCACCCTGCTGAACTGGGGCGACAAGATGGTGGGTAAGATGTTTTCTACGCAGCTTGCCCAAGTGCGGGAAGCGGTTGAAAACCCCAATCATCCTTTCTACAGCTATATCCGTCATCTGATTCACGATGTAGACCCTGACGTTCTCAAGGCAATCGTCGTCAACTTTTTTATCCATCAAAACATGATCGGATGGTCTAAACAGGAAAACTTGAGAAAGAAGTACCGCTGCAATATCCCATGGGCAGTTCTCTTAGATCCGACATCCGTTTGCAACCTGCGCTGTACTGGCTGCTGGGCTGCGGAGTACGGCAACCGTCTGAACCTGACGTTTGATGAGATTGACGACATCATCCGTCAGGGGAAAGAACTGGGCATATACATGTACATCTACACCGGTGGCGAACCGCTGGTACGGAAAAATGACATCATCCGCCTATGTGAGAAACACGACGACTGTACTTTCCTTTGCTTCACCAATGGCACATTGATTGATGAGGACTTCGCAAACGAGATGCTTCGCGTTAAAAACTTCGTGCCGGCCATTTCGCTGGAAGGTATGCAGGAAGCGACGGACAGCCGACGCGGGTCGGGCGTGTTTGATCAGGTGATTCGCGCTATGGATATCCTGAATAAGAAAAAACTGGTTTACGGCGTTTCTTCCTGTTATACCAGCGCCAACTATGATTCTATCACGTCGGAGGAATACTACGATATGCTGATTGAGAAAGGCGCCTGTTTTATCTGGTATTTCCACTATATGCCAGTAGGCAACGACGCAGTGCCAGAATTGCTGCTTTCCCCTGATCAGCGTGAAACGGTATATCGGCGCATCCGGGAATACCGCACCCGTAAACCACTGTTCGCCATAGATTTTCAAAACGATGCCGAGTTTATCGGCGGCTGCATCGCTGGCGGCAGGCGGTATCTGCACATCAACGCCAATGGCGATATCGACCCATGCGTGTTCATCCATTATTCAGACAGTAATATTCGAAAAAAGTCCTTACTTGAAGCCCTTCAGTCGCCGTTGATGATGGCCTATCATGATGGCCAGCCCTTTAATGACAATATGCTCCGACCCTGTCCCATGCTGGAGAATCCGCAGAGCCTTCGGGATATCATAAAAAGAACCGGTGCAAAATCCACCGATCTTCAATCGCTGGAATCCGCCGACCACCTGTGTGCCAAGTGCGACCATTACGCTGCATGTTGGCAGGAAAAAGCAGAGGTACTGTGGGAAGAACGACTTGAACAGCGCAAGCATGCACAGCACGAGGAGTTTTCAAAATGACAAGTTTATTTTACCTTTGAGTCCGTTACTTGCGGTCACCCAGACAAAGTGTCCGCAAGTATTGCCGATCGCATCTTTGATGAAATACCGGCACAGGATCCTCTTGCCCATGTGGCATGCGGGGTAACCTGTGCAATCAATTAAGTGTATATTTTTGGCGAAGTGACCACGAGTGCCAAGGTGAATTATGCTTCTGCCGCCCGCTGTTTCAGCCGCTCGGTATAGTCATCAAAAGCGCAAGTGATGAAACAGCGACGACAAATGCTGAAGCTATGACATTCGTATATTCGGTTGTGTTGATAATTATTTCATCGGCGGCATTGTATTTCTCTCAGCGATTAATGCAGCGGCATAAAAAAGCGAAGTAAAAACGGCGGTAACTTTCAGCTCCGCAGCCCGCTTTATCGGCGGTCGTTGACGCGTGCAGGAAGAGGGGCGTATACTGACCTTGCATGACTATCGAAGAAGAAATCTTTGCGCGCTCGATTCCCGATTTTGCAAAACTTGTGAAATTCGGTTTTGTTAAAAACGGCTCGAAGTATTCGTTTTCCGGAAAATTTTTAAACGGCGATTTTACGGCCGACGTCGTTGTCACAAGCGGCGGGGATGTCACCGCTTCGGTGTTCGATGTACAGGCGGGCGAACGCTATCTTCCGCTCAGGGCGAAAAGCCGGCAAAGCGCGTTCGTAAACGAAGTGCGTGAAAGTTACCGAGCGTTTTTGCGGAAAATTAAAAACGCGTGCTTTGTGCCGCAGCCGTTTTTGACGGATCAGGCGAACCGGATCGCGCGCGAAGCGGAAAAGCTTTTCGGCGATAAAATCGATTTTCCGTTTTCGACCGCGCCTACGTACGGCGTATTCAGAAATCCCGAAAACCGCAAGTGGTACGGAATCATTATGAATATACCGAAAAGCAAAATCGAAAACTCGGGGCGCGCTGCCTCTCTTTCGGCGGAAGAGGCGATCGTCGAAGTCATCAACGTAAAAATCGATCCTGAAAAAAGTATCGAGCTGAAAAAGCGGCGCGGTTTTTACGATGCGTATCACATGAGCAAAAAAAATTGGATAACGATTGCGCTCGACGGCAGCGTTTCCGACAGCCTTATCGTCGATTTATTAAAAAAAAGCCGTGCGCTCGTATCGCCCCGCCCTTGTCGTGCGCGCTCATAAATACGTATATTTAAAGCATGGAACGATACGACATCGCGATAATCGGGACGGGGCCGGCAGGCTTGTCAGCTGCGCTCACCGCAAAAATCCGCAATAAAAATTTCGTGCTTTTGGGCAGCAGGCGTTTAAGCGAAAAAATCGAAAAAGCGCATACGGTGCAAAATTATCTCGGTTTGCCGAATATTACCGGAAGCGATATGCAAAAGGCGTTTTATGCGCACCTCGATGCGATGGGGATCGAGGTCACGGAAGCGCGCGTGCAGGCGGTATATCCGATGGGCACTTATTTCGGCTTACAGACGTCGATCGGTATGCTCGAAGCGGAAGCTCTCATTTTGGCGACGGGCGTCGTCGCGGCAAAACCGTATCCGGGAGAGGAGCGCTTTCTCGGCAAAGGTGTAAGCTACTGTGCCACCTGCGACGCGCCGCTGTATAAAAATAAAACCGTTGCCGTCATCGCGTTCGGCGCGAATGAAGAGAGCGAAGCGAATTTCCTCGCTGACCTTGCGGCGAAAACGTATTATATTCCGATGTACAAAGGAGATGTGCGCGTGTCGGATAAAATCGAAATCGTGCGCGAAGTGCCGAAATCGATCGAAGGCGATACTTCCGTGCAAGCGTTGGTAACCGATGCTGGGAATATCCGCACGGACGGCGTCTTTATTTTGCGCGAAGCGATTTCTCCGAGCCGGCTCGTATCGGGCATCGAAGTCGACAACAACCACGTGCGCGTAAACCGCCGCATGGAAACGAGCGTCGCCGGCTGCTTTGCGTGCGGCGATCTCGCAGGTCCGCCGTATCAGTACAGCAAGTCGGCGGGCGAGGGGACGATCGCGGCTCTTTCTGCGGTAAGCTATCTCGATGCGAAAAAACGGGGCGCGTAAAGCCTGCGTTGAACGCTGTCTTGTAAAATCGGTCGGCATTCTCTATTGACGAAGCGCGGAGTAAATGGGAAAATCGCGCTATGAGCAAATATATACTCGTGACGAGCGGCGTATGTTCCAGTCTCGGCAAAGGGGTGGCGTCCGCATCTCTCGGAAGTCTTCTCGAATGCAGCGGGCTTTCGATTTCGATGATAAAATGCGATCCGTACATCAACCTCGACGCGGGAAACATCAGTCCGTTTCAGCACGGCGAAGTATATGTTACCGAAGACGGCGCGGAAACCGATTTGGATTTGGGCAACTTTGCGCGGTTTACGAGCGTCAATGTCGCCGAACACAACTGCATTACGATTGGAAAAATTTACAACCAAGTGATTCAAAACGAACGTGCCGGCAGATACAACGGACGCACGGTGCAGGTCATCCCGCATATCACCGACGAAATAAAGCGCAATATTCTTGCCGTCGGCGAGCGATCGGGTGCGGACGTCGTTATCGTCGAAATCGGCGGCACCGTCGGAGATATCGAATCGATTCCGTACCTCGAAGCCGCCCGGCAGCTCATTCACGAACTCGGTAAAAACGAAGTATGCGTCATCCACATAACGCTCGTGCCTGCGATCATCGGCGGTGAATTGAAAACGAAGCCGACGCAGCATTCGGTTAAGCAGCTGCAGGAAGCGGGAATCCAGCCGGATATTCTTTTGTGCCGTACTGCAAACGAACTCGATATGCCGATCAGAAAAAAAATCGCGTTGTTCTGCAACGTTGCCCCCGACGCGGTTTTTTCTTCGATTGATGTGCAAAAATCGGTATATGAGCTTCCGGTTATTTTTCATAAAGAAGGTTTCGACGCGCGGGTGCTCAAAAAACTCGCGCTTACCGCCGAACGCTGCAATATCCGCCCGTGGACGGCATTCCTTGAAAAGCTCAATGCCTGTGGTCCCGCCGTGTGCATCGCGGTCGTCGGCAAAAAAGATTACCTTGACGATTGTTATAAATCGGTGCGCGAATCGCTGTTTCACGCGGCTGTGACGCAGTACGGCGCGGAGCTGAAACTCCGCAAAATCGACGCGGAAACGCTCGAAAGCTGCAAAAACGAAAAAGAGGTGAGAGCGGCGTTCAAAGATGTCGACGGCATCGTCGTGCCCGCGAATTACGGGCAGCGCGGATTTCTCGGTCTTCTCGTCGCGGTAAAATATGCGCGCGAAAACGATATACCCTATATGGGTATCGATTTGGGTATGCAGCTCATGGCGATCGAGACGGGACGTTCTCTGTGCGGCTGGGCGGATGCGGACAGCACGGAATTTATACAAAACAGCGCCCATGCGATTATCAGTTTGCCGGAAGAGCAGACGGGGCTTTCCGCCGCCGGCACGATGAAGCTCGGCGCGGGAACCGTCCGTATTATTAAAGATACGAAGCTTGCGGGCATCTACAAAAAGCTCACGATAACCGAACGGCATCGCAATAAATATACTTTCGATAAAAAATACACCGCCGATATGACCGAACACGGTCTCATCACGTCGGCCGTTTCCGAACCGGATAATTGCACGGAAGCTTTCGAGTGGCAAGATCACACGTGGGGCATCGGCGTGCAGTATCATCCCGAATTCGTTTCCCGTCCGATGAAACCGCATCCGCTTTTCGTTTCGTTTATCGGAGCGGCGCTCGGTAAAAAACGATGAAGTCGAATTTTTTCGCCGCGGCGGTTTTATGTTCTTTGCCGTTTATCGCGGCGGGGTGCTCTTTGAAGTATTCCGAAGGTCAAAAAAACGTCGATGCGGAAGTTCCGGAATTCGTTTTTGAAAATACCGATTTTTTGCGTTGGGAAAAAAATCAAAAGATGCTTTCGATGCGCGCACAAACGCTCGAACAATATAAAAGCGGCGGTACTTATGCGGATTCGGTTTCGTTTACCGCTTACGCGGACGACGGCAGCGCGGAAACCGAAGGCTCATGCGGGCTTATAGCATTCGATCCGAAGCAAAAAATCTATTCGCTTTATGACGGAATCGAGCTTACGAATGCGCCGAGAAACGTAACGATCGCTGCGGACGAACTGCGCTGGGACGGAAATACCGAACAGCTTACGAGCTGCCGCACCGATACGATTACGATGAAAAAAAACGGCACGGTCGTCCGAGGTTCGGGATTTTCGGCAAGCGGAGTAAGCAACCGTTTCGTATTTACCGGCGCCGTATCGGGAACGGTTGAAATCGATGAAAACGCGGAGGAAGGCGGCGATGCGCAAAACCGTCCGTAACGGACAGATAATCTTTTTATTAATTTTATGCAGTATCGCTTCGATGCTTCCGGTATGGGCCGAACGCATTACGTTTTCCGCGAACAGTATGACCGGTACCGCGGGCAATACGTCCGATACGACAACGCTTTCCGGGAGCGCATACGTTCTCACATCGTCCATGGAAATAGCCGCCGACTCGATTACGATGAGCGGAAAAAATTTCCGCTATATCGAAGCTGAAGGGAACATCACCGGAAAAAATATCGAAACGAAAATGGAGTTTACGTGCGCGAGTCTTTCGTATGACCGCCGGACAAAAATCGCAACGCTGAAAGACAATGTGCACCTTGCCGATACGGAAAACGGCGTATCGGTCGAAGCTCAGCTTATCGAGTATAATCAAAATACCGACATCGCACGGATTCAAATCGGTATAACGATCAAACAAAAAGACAATGTGTGTTCGTGCGCGTACGCCGTGTACCGCAAAAAAAATAAAATGCTCGAAATGAGCGGCAATGCCCGGATCACTCAAGGCGAAGATACTTTCCGCGCCCAACAGATTGCGCTGAATCTCGATACGCAGGAGATAACCCTCGACGGCCGCGTCAAAGGTTCGGTCGTCGACGATAAAAGCGCCGAGCAGGATAAAGATACGAAAAAAGATTCCGCTGCAGGCATCGATACGGCTTCGGATGACGATACATCGGACAAAAACGATGGATCCGACGAAAACGAAGTGCCGACGGACGGAACGGCCTCTCCCGGTAAATCACCCGACGGGGGACAGGGCAAGCGGAGGACGGATGGCTGACGAAATGCGGCACGTACTGCAAGTTTCAAGTCTGTATAAAGCCTTCGGCAAAAAACGCGTCGTGCAAGGCATCGATTTTTCAATGCGCACGGGCGAAGTGCTCGGTCTTCTCGGTCCCAACGGCTCGGGTAAAACGACGACCTTTTACATGATCGTCGGTTTTTATCGTCCGACTTCGGGCGATGTGTTTTTGGACCAAGAGCGGATTACGGCGCTTCCCATGTATAAGCGCGCGAAGCTCGGCATCTCGTATCTGCCGCAGGAGCCGTCCGTGTTTAAAAAGCTGACGGTCGAAGAAAATATTTGGGCGATCCTCGAAACGAGACGCGACCTTTCGTTCGATGAAAAAAAGATGAGACTCGAACAGCTCATAAGCGAATTCGATATCGGAAAGATCAGAGGACAGCAGGCGATCACGCTTTCAGGCGGAGAGCGGCGGCGTACCGAAATCGCCCGGTCGCTTGCAATCGAACCGAAGTTTTTGCTTCTCGACGAACCTTTTGCCGGTATCGATCCGATTGCGGTCGCCGATATCAAAGGTATGATCAAACTGCTTTCGGAGCGCGGCATCGGTATCCTCATTACCGACCACAATGTGCGCGATACGCTCGAAATCACACACCGCGCGATCATCATCAGTACCGGACAAATCATGATGCAGGGCACGAAACAGGAAATCCTCAATTCATCCGTCGCCCGCGAAATCTATCTCGGTAAAGATTTTTCGATGTAGGCGCGTGTAGATTTATTGTGAAAATAACTGTAAACTATCGCAGTTTCGTTTGTTTAATAATAGGTCGAGTGTCGAGTTTTGTTGAAACGCGGCATTGGATTTATTAATAAAAGTATCGTAAGCGGTTTACGGGAGTTTATTGCAGTAGCAAGGAGTGTACGATGAAAAGAATTTTAATGACGGCAGGGGCTCTGTGTTTCGCCTCTGTGATATTTGCCTATAATCCGCCGATCAGCGGAGAGAGCCTGGACAGGCTTGTAAGCCCGACACAGCTTACGTATGCGTCTTCGAGCGCAGGCGGGGGAATTTTTACCGCCGGTCCCGATGCGATCGTTTTCAATCCTGCGCTTATCGCATCCGAACAGCGCATCACGCTCGATGCCTCATACACCGCGATTTTTTCTTCAAACGGCGGAGCGAATGTTTTCGGTTCGGCTTTTCAGACCGGCATTCTCATCCCGTGGAAATACTTTGCCGTGAGCGGACTCGTCAAAGGCGTATTTCTTCCGCTCGATAAAATCGATGTCGGCAATACGCTCAGTACGAATATCGGCATTGCAAAAGAAGTGAGCGAGCGTCTGTCCGTCGGACTGGGAATCGCGGGCGGTTTGTATTGGGGACACGGAAGCGATTGGTCGGTGACCGGAAATATCGGCGGGATGTACCGCATACCGCGTGTGGGTTTTATGAAGGATTTCAGGATCGGCGTGTCCGTCCTCAATCTCGGTAAAAATTATACGTCGACAAATCTCATTGGCATCGACGGCAAAAACACGTCGGATATCTTTCCGATGCTCGGTACGACGCACATCGGAGCTGCAGCTCTTTTATTTGCAAACGATTATATAAAAGGCGGCGCTTCGTTTGAATTGATTACTCCGGGATTTCAAAATCTCATCGTTGCGGCGGGATTCCACTTTGCCGTAAACGACGCGCTCTATTTACGCATAGCGGAAGAAATCAATATCCGTGAAGCCGTCGCGCTCGCCGACTACGGTAACTACAGCAATTTTATGCCTGCGATCAGTCTCGGCTATCGTCTTACGTTCAAAACGAAAAACAACGAATATATGAAACGCAACGGCTGGGGTGAAAGCGATATCACGGTGAATGCCGGATGGCAGCAGCTTTACGAAACGGTGCACGCCGTTTCGGGCAACGTCAAATTCAATTTGGGACTGGCGGATACCGATCCGCCGGAAATCGAACTGTGGACGGGAGATGAAAAATAATGAAACGGATATCTGTGCTTATCGCGGCGGTACTCTTTTTGTTTTCCGCCGCTTCGGTCTTTGCCCAGCGGCAGCCGAAATATATTTCGCCGAATAACGACGGCGTTCAGGATTCGCTTGACGTTCCGCTGCGAATTTCCGACAGGCGCTATGTCGTTTCGTGGAGCTTTGTCGTCGAAAACGAAAGCGGCAGCGTCGTGCGCACGATCGGAAACAAACTCGCGTTTACGGAAAAGCTGACGTTCAAATCGTTTTGGAAACAGCTCTTTTCTGCAAAAAAAACGATCGATATCCCCTCCGTCGTTTCTTGGAACGGTGTTATGGATAACGGCGAAACGGCTCCGGACGGAACGTATAATTATTATTTTACGGCGACGGACGATAACGGTAATGTCGGCAAAACCGGCAAATATACGGTCATCGTCGATACGACGCCGCCTTCCATCGCGCTTACTCAGCCGACCGATAAGATTTTCGGCGAAGGCGCTAAATCGGTATTTTCCGTGCGGCAGTCCGGTTCGAAAGAAGATGAATGGAAAGGCGTTTTCGCCGGAGCCGACGGAAGCGCAGTCAAAACCTATTCGTGGAAAGATACCGAGCCGCCCGCGTTCAATTGGAACGGAACGGGAGACTCGGGAAAGCCGGTTGCCGACGGCATCTATTCGTATACGATTAGTGCGACGGACAGAGCGGGAAACACTTCTCCCGCCGCTTCCATATCGAATATCATCTTTTCGGCGGAAAAACCCGCGACGAATATTGCGATTTCAGGCTCTCCTTATTTTTCTCCGAACACCGAAAGCAAACAAAAAGCGGTTACATTCAACGTAACGATCCCCGTTCCCGACGCGAGCACCGGAAACAAGCTTACCGAATGGGCGGTAAGCATAGTCGATGCAAACGGCAAAGTCTACCGTACATTCGATCAGTCTTCGTCGGCTTTACCGCCTGAAACGATCGTATTCGACGGAACGGGAGCCGACGGCAAAACGCTCCCCGACGGACGCTATCAGGCGCGCGTTACGGCAAAATATCTCAACGGTTACGAGCCTGCTCCGATTACTTCGCCGGTCTGCGTCATCGATACGAAAAAACCGCAGGCTCAGCTGCGCGTATCCGATAAAGTATTCGGCGCGGGTTCGAAGAGTACGATTACAATAAACGAAACGATTGTGCCGAAAACGCTTGCGGCGGTTCCCGCATGGACGGGGCGCATCTACGCTTCGGGCAATATGACAAAAGCCGTGCGCGAATATTCGCTCGGCGAATTCCCGCCGGAAACGGTTTCGTGGGACGGTCTCGATGATGCCGGAAAACTTGTACCCGACGGTTCATACGTGTACGAGCTTTCGGCAACCGACTTGGCGGGCAATACCGTAGCCGTTCGTTCCGATGCGTTCAATTTCGACACGACGAAGGCGACGCTGCTTCTTGCAATGCAGGACAGCGCGTTTTCACCGAACGGCGATAAAGTCAAAGATACGATTTCCTTTACGCCCGTCACGCATGCGGGAAGCGGCGGTATCGTAAAATATGTGTTTAAAATTATGAAGGCGGGTTCGAGTACCGCGCTTAAAACTCTGAGCGAAAACAAAGACGTTCCCGCATCGTTTGTGTGGGACGGAAGAGACGACAAAGGCGCTCTCTGTTCCGACGGACAGTATATCGCTTCTCTTGAAATAACGTCCGCAAACGCTTCGACGGCATCGGCTTCGACGCAGGCTTTTGCCCTCGACACGAAAGCACCGTATCTCGCCGCGGAAATTCCGTGGATGTCTTTTTCGCCGTCAGGCGATTCGAGTCAAAGCACTTTGCCGGTCGATGTCCGCGACTGCACGACGGAAAAACTGTGGACTGCCGAAGTGCGCAATGCGCGCGGTACCCTTGTCCGGAAATACACGTGGGCGGGCACCGTACAAACCGGCGGCAAAGCGGGATTCGCATGGAACGGTGCCGACGAATCGGGTAATACGGTTCCCGACGGCACGTATACGCTTTCCATCGCTTCGACGGATGAAGCGGGCAATGCGTTCGGCACATCGATTCGAGGTATCTCTGTCGATACCCGCGACGTAAAAGCGTACGTGACGACGGCTTACGACGGTATCTCTCCGAACGGCGACGGTATACTTGATTCTCAACGTTTCGATATCCGCACATCGGTCAGCGACGCGATTTCGTCGTGGAATTTCGACGTATGCAGAGAAGACGGAAAAGCGGTGCGCAGCTGGTCGTCGAAAGACGGTGCGAGCCTTCCCGCATCGATTATGTGGGACGGTTTGGACAGCGCGGGAAAAGCCGGCGAAGGCACTTTTATCGGAAAACTCGGCATCGTATATCGAAACGGGCGGAGCGTTTCCGCCTCATCGTCTCCGTTTGTATGTTCGGCCGTTCCTCCCGAACTCAGCGTCCGCACGACGCCTTCATACTTCAGCCCGGACAATGACGGCGTTGACGACGATTTGTTTATCAGATTGAACGGTTCGACAAAAGGTAAAATTACCGCATGGTCGTTTACAATCAACGATCCGAACGGACGCCGCTTTTGGCAGACGGGCGGAACGTCGGCGATTACGGAACGCATCGTGTGGGACGGTTTGAGCAATACGCAAAAGACCGCGTCGGGCATGGCGGAACGCGTTCAGTCGGCGGTCGATTATCCTTGGGTGTTTACCGTTAAAGACAATCTCGGCATGACGTCGACGGTGCGGGGGATCATCCCCGTCGACGTGCTCGTCATCCGCGAAGGCAATGTGCTTAAAATGGCCGTTCCGTCTATCATCTTCCGTCCCGACAACGCCGACTTTAAAGTCGAAAGCGCGCCCGGAAAACGCGACGGCGTTACGGCGGAACAGGCGGCAAACAACGAACGCATCCTCAAGCGCATTGCGGAAATCCTGAATAAATTCAAGGAGTATAAAGTTGCGGTCGTCGGACACGCGAACCGTACGACGGAAAACGAAGCTGAAGAAACGCAGGACAATCCGCGTCAGTGGGGACCTGCGCTGATTCCGCTTTCGCAAAAACGCGCGGAATTCGTAAAATTCTATCTCGTCGATAAAGGCATAAGCGCTTCCCGTCTTTCTACCCAAGGAAAGGGCGGTACGGAGCTTGTCGCCGATTGGCGCGATAAAGATCAGAACTGGAAAAACCGCCGCGTCGAATTTATTCTGCAAAAGTAAGCGTAAAACACGCGAAACGTAAAATGGGACTGCCGAAAGGCGGTCCCGTTTTTTTTGTGCCTTGCAGAGAGTGTTTTTCAGAATGCAGCCGCATTTTGTAAAGACGTAAAAACAATCGGCATAAACCCCTCCGTATATATGAAGTAAGTTATGTCTAACTTTTTTTTCGCAGTGCGTAGTTTACAGTTGTGAAAGAATATCATACAATAGCGGCTATGCGTATGTTTACATTTAAAGGCGGAGTC